>Ga0118677_10007900_pt1 | contig 17351 bp, 16 predicted proteins | sample AliMusrvi5mmetaG_FD_86154 | JGI IMG/M metagenome (GOLD analysis project Ga0118677, IMG submission 86154) | reverse complement strand
TGAGGTATCTTCTAATAAAGGTAACCGATGTTATGACACAAAAAAGGGCATTAAAGGTAACCGATGTCTTGACACATCCGGGTAACCGATGTCCTGACATTTGTCACATAAGTCCTAAAACCGTCTCACGCGGAGGCGCGGAGAACACGGGGGAAACCAAGACTAAAGGCTTAAAGTATTTTGGGGTTAAACCAGAAATTATTTGCCTTAATCTTTTTTCTTTTGATTCTCTCCGTGTCCTCTGCGTCTCTGCGTGATAAAGCCTGTTGTAGATTTTGCTCATCTTTTGTAAAGACTCAAGTCGTAAGCGCCTAAAATAAAAAAGCTGTATGGAATGATTTTAAAACCAAAACCGTTCTATTGTTTTTGAAGTATCCTGCCTTTATCCCCTACATCCCTGTTAAATTCGCTTTACCGCTTTACCGCTTTACCTCTTTACCTCTTTACCTCTTTACCTCTTTACCGCATCACCGTTTTCTCGCATCACCGCATTATTGTGGTTTATGACATAATCCCTTACCACCAGAGCATCATACACCGTGTCACTCTTGGTAAAGGGAAGTTTCATTTTTCTTGGATCGGTTTTCGTTACTCAGGCTATTGCTCAGCCTTCTTGACTGCCTTTTCATAAAGTGTTTCAGGCGCCAAATCCGCACCATTCTGCCATACAATGGTGGAAAAAATAGGTGAAACCTCAAACTGGCGAAACTTTTCAACATCTTTCAAAGGTTCAAACATCGTTCCCCACAAGACATCAGAAAGATCTGCAACCCCGCTGGACCCTTCATCGAATTCTACCCAGATTTTGTAATCATTCTGATATTTCGCTCTTATAACATGAATCATGGTCATTGCTCCTACTCAAGAGGCTTGATCATTTTTAACGGTTCATGAGACCGGGCAAGCTCCCAGTCTTCCATTAACTCCTTTTGGTACAACTGGTACCACTCCAAAAGCGCTGAAAGCGCCCTTCGAGGAAACTTACCATCTACAATTCCACTTAAAATTTCGACTGACAACTCATAATCACCATATCTGGCATGAAAATGCGGAGGATTGTGATCATCATAAACCATAAAAACAATAATTCCAAGAAATCAAGATATTTCAGGCATCTGTCCTTACCTTTCACATTCTGCTGACGACGTCAATTTTATTAACAAAATCTTTGACACTCACAAAATGGACATCTACGTTTTCATCATTCTTATACTTCTCGATACTCTCAAAAATCGCTGCCAACCGCAGCATCAAACAGAATCCGCATTCCCGCATTCCCGCATTCCCGCATCACCACATCCTCGCATTCCCTCATCCCCTCATCCCCACGCCCCTTTGTTCAACTTGAAAGCCATTCCAAACGCTTTCCTGTAGCACGTTCATACAAACTTTCCGGCGCTAGATCAAAACCACATGGCCAAGCCAATGTAGGCCATCCAGATAAAATTTCCTGAACTCACGAGTGTCAACCAAAGGCGCTGCCGCCTTGTACTTCTGAATCAGGTCGAACAAGTCAACAACTCCACTCTCGCCCGTATTGAATTTGATCCAGATCTTATAGTCTTCCTGATATGTTGCTTCACTCACTTCAATCATGATTTGCCTCCTTACACCAAAGGCGTTAATTTATGGAATTCATGGGATTCCCACATGGCAAGCATATTCCAAGAAAACGATAAATTTCAAGCATTTCAAGCCCCTTTAAAAAAATGCTTTTTCTTAATGCTGATTTTTCTGATTTCTGATATTCTTGATTCATCTAAAGTTCAGGAGGTCTAACTACACCATGCTAGCGCTCAAAACATATCAAACCGAGATCAGATCAAGGGGGCAGATGACCATTCCTAAAGCTATTCGTAAAGTCAGCAATATTTATGAAGGCCAGATAGTTTCCATGCTTCCAATCGGAGATAGCATCTTAATCACTCCAAAGCCGTTGCAGCTCGATGAGGCACGTCGACAGATGAAGAAAATTCTTCTGTCAAGTGGGATGTCTATCGAAGAACTGGTTGAAGGTTTGAAGGAAGATAGATCAAACCTTTTTGGAGAATTATATGGCGGCAAACAGTCATAGGGTTTTCCTCGACTCCAATGTCATTATTTCAGGAATGCTTTCAGACAAAGGCGCCCCGCGCACCATTTTGGATTTATTTTCTCTGCACCTCCCTGGAATTGTCGGTATCACGGGAGAATATAATCTGATTGAGGTTGAGCGTAACCTGACACGCAAACTGCCAAAAGCTTTGCCTGTTTACTTTGAATACTTGCCAAAACTATCTCTTACCGTAGTTCCCCTTCCAACAGTCGAAGAGCTTGCTGAGTATTTCGGGGCAATAAATAACAAGGATCTGCCGGTTCTGCTATCAGCCATCAAAGGATGTGCTGATTTTTTGGTAACTGGTGACAACAAAGATTTCAGTCTGCTCAACGATTCTGATCGATATACATTCACCGTTGTTTCACCGGCCGAATTTCTTGAAAGAATCGCAAAAATAATATCCGATCCCACCCAGTATACATGACATAGGGCCTGTGTCTCCTCCATCCCTGTTAAATAGGCATTCTCGCATCTCCGCATAACCGTTTTCCCGCATCACCTCAAATCCATCCCTGTTAAATTCGCATCACCGCATTCTCGCGGCCACTCATCCTCAAACCACCGCATTCTCACATCCCCTGCCCCGCCCAAGAGGGTAATATCTGAAACCGGATGTCGCCATACGATCCGGCTTGTACAGGTTACGACCATCCACCACCACCGGGTTTTTAAGTGAAGCCTTGATGCGATCAAAGTCCGGATTACGGTACTCATTCCAATCGGTAACGATGACCAACGCATCGGCACCGGCAAGAATATCATACTGGCTACTGCCATAGTCGATCCTGGTTCCGAAGACTTTTTCGGCTTCCTTGATGGCTTCCGGATCGTGAGCCCGCACTGTTGCACCAGCAGCCAGTAGTCGCTCTATTGTTGTTATTGAGGGAGCTTCACGCATGTCATCGGTGCGGGGTTTGAAAGAGAGCCCCCAGCAGGCAACAATTCGACCGGTGAGCGGTTTCTCTTCGTCAGAAGAGCCAAGTATTTTGATGAGTTTGCAGGACAGGACTTCCTTTTGTTGTTCATTGACCTCCTCAACCGCTTTTAACAACAGGAAATCATACGCACATTCTTCACCGGTCCTTATCAATGCCTTGACGTCTTTGGGAAAGCATGAACCACCATAACCGGGTCCGGGGAAAAGAAAATCATACCCAATACGTGAGTCAGAACCGATTCCCTCACGGACTGCTGCGACATCAGCCCCCATACGTTCACACAGACCGGCAATCTGGTTCATAAAGGATATACGGGTGGCGAGCATGGCATTGGCAGCATACTTTGTCATTTCGGCACTACGGATATCCATGACGATCATCCGGTTATGCTTGCGCATGAATGGCTCGTAAAGCTCCTTCATGATCTCCGCAGTACGGACATTGTCGGTGCCGATCACCACGCGATCCGGTTTCATGAAGTCATCGATGGCGGCTCCTTCCTTAAGGAATTCCGGGTTGGATACCACATCAAACTCAAAATCAACACCTCGATTGCTCAATTCGTCTTGAACGGCAGCACGGACCTTATCGGCGGTACCGACCGGTACAGTCGATTTGTCCACGATGATCTTGAAGCCGGTCATGGAACGCCCTATTTCGCGGGCGACGCTCAGAACATATTTGAGGTCAGCAGAACCATCTTCGCCCGGCGGCGTCCCAACAGCTATGAAGCTGACCAAGGATGATTGAACCGCTGAAACACCGTCTGTGGTAAAGGTAAGGCGTCCTTCAGTCTGGTTGCGCAGCACCATCTCCTTGAGGCCAGGCTCATAGATCGGAATTATGCCTTGCTTCAATGCTTCAATTCTATTTTCATCCACATCAACCGTGATGACAGTATTACCGCTTTCGGCAAAACAGGCCGCTGCAACCAGACCGACATAACCAGCGCCAAAGATACAGATTTTCATTCATTCCTCCAATCTGAATAACGTTGTTATTTCAATAAAAATCAGGCAATTACAAAATATACAAGCAATTTCAGATACTCAATCCAGAGTGGCTGGTACAATTCATAGCTATTGATTAAATCAGTGGCTGCGTATGGCTCCACTCTGACAGTAACCGGTAACGATCTCTTGAACGCAAGAACAGATCGGCGCATATGTGGCGCCGATGATACTAAGACCAGCGTTTTGACATCGGGCGGTAGCAATTCGGTGACGTTCCTTGCTTCTTTAAGCGTACCAAATAAACCGCCTATATGCCTCAGAGCAACAATTCTCTCACGAGGGACGCCACGCCATGTCAGATAATCAATGGCCCATTCTGTTCTGGTCAAGGAGCGTTTCGCTTTGAAACTGTACGATCCCTTAGAATTATCTTCCATAACATACAGAGTGCCTACCCGCCCCATCTGAACCAAGTCAGCACCTGCGGCCAAACGTTCCGGCAGCGAACCGCCTCCAGCCATGACATAGCAGGCATTCCCCCGTGCGTTGTCATTATGAACGACCAAAGGTCCCGCCAGCAACTTTCTGACCGCAACTGATGACGAAAGCACACTGCATAACAGCCAACTAAGCGTAAACGAACATAATACAAAGGTAATATTACGTTTACTGGCCGGCACCATTCTCGTCAGTACTTTCCACTATAATACTCTTTATACCATGCCACGAATTTCTCCAGCCCTTCTTCAATATCGGTTACCGGTTTAAAACCGACCGCATCCATCAAGTCATCAACATTGGCATACGTCACGGTCACATCACCAGGCTGCATTGGCAGCATATTTTTGACAGCCTTTTTACCAAGCTTTTCTTCAAGGACCTCTATGAACTGCCCCAGCTCAACCGGGTTATTGTTGCCTATGTTGTAGATTCGATACGGAGCAAAGCTGGTAGCAGGATCTGGGTTTTCACTGTTCCAGGACGCATTGGAAACAGGCGGAACATCAGTGATAAGTACTATGCCTTCGACAATATCATCAATATAGGTGAAGTCCCGCCGCATACGGCCACAATTATAAATATCAATCGGCTTTCCTTCGAGGATCGCTTTTGTAAAAGAAAAGTATGCCATATCAGGACGCCCCCATGGTCCATACACCGTAAAAAAACGAAGTCCGGTAACCGGAATCCCGTACAGGTGAGCATAGGTGTGAGCCATCAACTCATTTGTTTTTTTGGTTGCAGCATAGAGAGAGACAGGATGATCAGTAGAATCATGTTCAGAAAATGGAATTTTGCCATTGGCGCCATAAACCGAACTGGATGAGGCAAATACCAGATGTTTTACTGAATTGTGGCGACATCCTTCCAGAATATTCAAAAAACCAAGAATATTGCTATCAATGTATGCATGCGGATTCTGCAATGAATAGCGCACCCCCGCTTGTGCAGCAAGGTTAACCACCACATCGAATTTTTCAGAATTAAACAATACAGCAATTGCTTCGCGATCTTCAAGCGGGCAACGGATGAATGTGAATCCTTCTCTACCCTCCAACTGCTTCAGCCGATCATGTTTAAGATTCACATCGTAATAGTCATTGATATTGTCAAGTCCGATCACCTGTTGGCCTCGCTCAAGCAACCGCCTGCACAGATGCATTCCGATAAACCCGGCTGACCCAGTAACGAGTATTTTCATTTCACATTCCAATCAAAAAAATTCTGATTAGCGCCAATCTTCCGATAGGCGTATACAAACCCTGCTTGATCCATGATTATTGGCATTATTTCACGAACGATCCTTTTACGTTATGTGGAGCTTTTGGTTCACTGCTGCAGGTTAAAACAATATTGGTGATATCAGCATTGGCATTTACAATACCTTTCCCATTCAACACGGTGCAAAACAGATTATCAGGTTGTTTAGCTACAGTTACATTATATGCACCACCTGGAGCTATGGGGGTAGTAAATGAGAAATCTTGCATAGCTGTACGGTCAGATGCAGATATAGTTAGGTCATCAGCACCGTTATTTTTTAATACGACAGTACCATTTAAAAGCATGACCTTACCTTTTAACTTGTAAGAAGATTTAGATTTTGCAAGCAAATCAACGCTAAATACGTGAATTACGGGTAAGCTGCTAGAAGACGCTATTTTATCCGAATCTGGTGTTACAATATATAGCCGTTGTGTTACAGGATCATACGTAGCTGCTCCAGGGTAGACATAAGAGGATACCGCTGTTAAAGGCAAGGTCCAAATTGCATAAGGCATTACGTCCCACGGTTTTTTTGTGCCATTTTTAACTTCTTCTAGATCATTTGAATCATAAGCCCATACTTGATAAATATATGGATAAGCGTGTGGACCTTTACCCTTACCAAATGGGTCGTACATACAAAGCGTTTCAGAACCAGGACAAGGATTAAGCCCGTCATACTCTGGGATTATCGTTGGTGCACCATAGCCATAATTACCAATTCCATGTGTTCCGAAAAAGAGAACACTACGACTTCCGTTAACCATGGTCATACCGGATATCATAGTTGCCTGGGTAAAAAATTGACTTGCACTTGCCCCGCCCTCCCCAGTTCCTATTGGGGGGTTAAGTGTCGAGTGACTCATAGGGTAGTATAACAAAGGAGTTGCAGCAACAGGTGTGTCAATTCCTAGCTTAGATGGATCGAATGAAAAAGCAGCGGGACCAAATGAGGTTCTTGACATGATAGATATAATGCCATGCCCTGTTAGTGCTGGGCCACCCAATTTGGTCTGCAAGTTAGCTGGAACCTTTGTCATGTACCCATCAACAAAACTGGCAGTAGGAACTGAAGGAGACGACCCCACCGCATACATTCCTGCAAAATCACCTGTAGTAGATAGATTTAATCCAGAGGCAAAATGAGATAACACGGCTGATGTCCCATATGTTTCATAAGAAGTTCCAATTAGCTTATTACCATATACTAGCAAACCACCTATTTTAACTTCCCCAGATATTTCTTCTCCATTTGCAGCAATTTTTTTCATATTTCCTTCAGTAACGTCGGAAAAATTTTGTAGTACTTTTGCGGTGTTTAAGGAAGTTAAATTAGTAGCGATAATTGGAGTTGGAATTGAAATTTCTGCTACATGATACTTATGGCCTGTAACAAACAGAGAATTATTAATTGGGTTATACGCAATTGATTGCCCCCCATAGGAAAATTGATCTGTACCTATCAAGCCGTTGGGGACTCGGAAAGCGCCCAAGTAATTAAAATTATATGAATAAACTAAAGGGTCGTTTGATGCCTTTACAGAAGTATCTATCAATGTATTTGCGCAAACCATTATTAGCAAATATGCCCAAAGCAATGTCCTGAATTTTCCACACATGTAATTCTCCTCTTTGACTGGAAGTAAAGAATCCGCGCCCTAAGGACGCGGCTTTAAAATCAGCCCCCCATAGGGGGGCGAGGCAACTTTTCCGATGGTGCAGTGTATTCCCGTTTTGCAGCTTTAAAACCTTCGTGCATGCCTCATAAATTGCATTGTACGACTTACGGCCAATTGGCCATACCCATCCGGGACCGGCATAGCCATCAAACATTACCACGTCCATAGGACGTGGGTTTCAACTTCACAGTAAAATTCGAGAAGCCAACCGCCTTAATAAAAATCTAGTTAACCCAGATGGTTAAGTGAGCCCCTTGAAATTTCCGGTCCACTCACGCGAATTAATCAGTATTATTTCATCGACTAGCTTGAATTAATTTCCTATAGTAACCCTCAGCTTTGCCGGGGGACTCCCATAGTTTGACTTATGCGGCAATATGCTTCACCCCACAAAAAGGATGTACTCTGCTTTTTAACCACAAATGCCCATTTTCTCGGGTTTTGACTTTAATCGATTGTGGTCAGCCCCTTTTGAGGGGGCAGCATTCGTAAAACACTCGGCTGTGCCGGGGGATACTTATTGTATCGATTTTTCCCAAGTCCCCATGTGACAAGCATCACCAATTTAGCAGGCCAACGTATCATGCATATTTTTCAGGTTTAAATTCCAATCATAATAATATTCAACAACATTTCGTCCACGCTTGGACAGCATTTCCCGCAATTCACGGTTTTGCATAAGCTTCACAACAGAATCTGCAAAATTGCTCGAGTCATCAGCAATTAGTATATCATTATCCAAAACAGCCGTAATCCCCTCAAAACCAAGGGAGGTCGTCACCACCGGCACTCCCATTGCCATTGCCTCCAGTATCTTGTTCTGCACCCCTCGTGCAATCCTCATGGGAGCCACAAAAACCGCCGCCTTAGCCATGTATGGCTGCACCTGGTCAACATACCCCGTAACCACAATATTCGGGTTGCTCCTGGCCAATGAAAGCAGCTCTGCGGCAGGATTGCTCCCAACAACATAAAATTTGACTTGTGGAATCTTATCCTTAATCAATGGAAGTATCTCCATGGCAAAATACAGTACCGCCTCCACATTGGCGAAATAGTCCATTGCCCCAGTAAACACGATCACATTGGTATCATACGGTTCTGCAGATGGATGAAACTGATCCAGATCAACACCATTCAATATGGGCGTCAATGTGTCGATTGGACAAACTAATCTCCTGAAATCATCAACCTCCTTCTCCGAAACCAGAAAACAATGTTGAAACGACTCGGCAATAACCTTCTCATAAATACGCAACCGGCGGCTTTCCAGACGATAAACCAGATTCATCGGAAACCGGGCATACATGGCATACTGCGCCCATTTCTCGGAATCAACATCAACAAAGTCAATCACTCGAGGAATGATAGTAACCTTTTCGACATACTGTGCCATCGACGAGCAGTATACGAAAATGAGATCGAACTTCTCCTCCTGTAGTTTTTGCTGGACGATGTTGTTAAATACGGCCGAGTAAAAATGGGCCAAGGTAAGCGGACTCCCGCTGAACAGGTCAACAGCGGTATTGATCTTTGACCGAATTTTTGGAAGATAGACTATATCGACTGAAGTGCAGTATTTCAGCAATTCATCTTTATGCTTAAGATCAGACGCATTATCAGCCAGACAGACCAGAGAGATGTCATGAAATTGAGAGAGGAATTTTATTTCGTTGAATGATCGGAGCTTATCCCCTTTGTTGGGGGGGTATGGGACGCGCTGGGCCAGGAAGAGGATCTTCATTGTCGGTACGCTCCCAGCTCTTCGTAGATTGCCGCATACTCCCTGGACATTTTCCTGCTTGAATACTCATCCTCGACTCTTCTGTTACCGCGTCTTGCCATTTCCTGAGCCTCGGCAGGATGATCCATCATAAAAGCCATGCACTCGGCCAGTTGTCGACAATCGCCAACCGGATACAGCAAACCGGTTTCCTTGTGGGAAACAAGATTCCGGTTTCCCGGTATATCCGTCACCACAACCGGGACCGTTGCCGCAAGTGCCTCCATGATGCAGCGGGGGATCCCTTCCAGACGGGAAGGGAGAACGAAAAGGTCAAAGGTCTTCAGCCACGAGGCCGCATCCGGCCTGAACCCGAGGAAATCAACCCGTCCCGAAACTCCAAGCCGCTCACACTCCGCCTGCAACTCTACCCGCTTTGCACCGTCACCAAGCACGACAAGCCTGATGTTGACACGCTCCTTTGACAAAGAATGAAATGCAGAAATCAGTGTCGGCATATCCTTCCGCTCTATCAGCTGGCCGATATAACCGATCATATAAGCTTCTGGGTGTTTGCGTTGTACCGTCACGGCTTCCTGAATCTCGTCAATATCGACACCATTGAATATAAGCCGGTGCTTGGCATGATCTACGGAGCCTTTTAACCCATCGGCAAGATCAGGTGATAACGGGCAGACCATATTCATGAATCTGAAGGAAAAACGATCCATTTTTTCATAGAGCTGTAACATCCTGTCTTTTCCCATACTCCATCCATGGGGAGTTGTCATCACGCGACACCCGGCCAGTTTTGCCGTCAGTAAGCCTAACAGATCAGACTTGTAGCCATGGCCATGTATAATGTCAACCCGCTGCTCACGCACCCACGCGGCCAACCGCGTAGCAGCGAATAGATTAAACTTGCCACCCGTGTTAAAATCAAATGCACTCAATCCCCGCTGTTCAGCAGCCAGCACTACGGCAGATTTCTCTTCTACGGTATCTACTAAATTTACCAGAGTTAAACGAAAAACGTGAGTATCCATGGCACGCATTAGCGCCAATATCCAACGTTCAGCCCCATATAACCCCGTGCTGCCGATAAGATGCAATACATGTATTTTTTTCGCAGTTGCTTTCAACTTTCGTTTACCTCATGTTCCGGTAACCGGCTTTTCAGCACTTTTGCAGGATTCCCCCCTGCAATACTAAAAGGCGGCAGATCTTTTACAACCACACTTCCAGCCGCTACTATACATTTACAGCCAACATTTGCCATCACAACTGAACTATTTCCAAGCCAGGAATCATAACCGATTACGATCTTTTCAAAGTCTCCACCTTGCTCACGCATCGGGATATCAAGACGATCAAAATGGTGTTGACTCTTGCCACTAATGATATCGACATTACTTCCCAGCATTACGTCATCTTCAATTCGACACAATCCGATGCAACAGTTTGTGCCTATATATACCCGTCTACCAAGTTCTATTCCACGTTGATTAAGGCGGGTGCCAAACTCTATGCAGCAATCATCATAGCATTCTGCCAAGGCAAGTCGGTAAAACTGTTGACGGAGATAATTGCCCGGCATACCGGGAAACAGGCTAAGAAACTGAGAACAGCCCTGGAAAGTCTGTTCACTTTTTACAAGTAGCTCACCTAACAAGAGAAGTACATAAACCGGCAAAACCAATAACATGGCAATCCACTGCACCAGTTTTTTCAGAATCAGCTTCATGAGTTTCAACCTATTCTAGCGATCTTCCCGTCTTTGCGGCGCAAAACTGTTCCCAGATTCTACTGCACTTGCACCATCCCTCGCACGCATTTTCACATTCACAGTATTGTTTCTGATCTCAGCGCGAGTCATGGGAAAGCGCCATTCAATTGAAGAAAATGTATGATCAGGATCCGTTGATTGAATCAGATTATTATCAACTGATGCCTTACAAGCCTGCCAGAGACATATTCCACAGTCAGCACCACTGAAAGATTTAAAAAGGTCTTTACTGTTAAAAGAAATGCTATTACCGGTAATTATTCCTTCGAAATGATCAACATAGTTCTTCCCGGAACTACACACATCATCAGCATATTGACGCGCCTTGCCACTTGTTGCCATGCCAAAACCGACAGCTCTCGCATTGTTACGCAAGATGTTATTTTCAACCACGGTATCGCGGGATCCCCGCCAGAAATGAACCGCATGCTCAGACAGACCTTGAGGGCACCAAAAACCTTCAATAACATTGTCACGAACAACCCACCCTCTTGACTGATGCGCATCAATTCCACCGGTATAACAGTTTTTACGTATATATGATCGCCCCTCATCAGTAAGCTCGATATGGGAACAGGCAATTTCACCCTTATCGGTATAATAACCATCCGAACCTGGGTTAATTTTGACTGCCTGCTCCCCAGGATCAATGATGTGGACATTGTATATCCGTGTATTCACTGTGTCGCCTTTATTTGTAGAGATAACATGTATAGGATGGTCATATGCCTTCTTCAAGGTAATATCCGCAATTGTTATGTTTGATGCCATAATTTGCAATATTTCATGTGTTTTATATCCACCGTCAAGAACAACATCTTCACGGTTTCCACTGGCAGAGCGAATGGTGACGTTCGGAACTTCAAGTAATAGTACGATCCCATTAAGCGCATACTGACCATTGGCGATTAGAATAGTTGTACCAATAACAGACTGCTTAATTGCCTTTTGTAACTCTAAAACTGAAGCTACTCTTATTGTAATATTTTGCTGTTGGAAAAACGGGGCACACTTTAAAAGAGAAGCACTCTCCGATGCAAGTGACTCAGATACATAATAAAATAAATTGTGATTATATTTATTTATAAGCAAGCACATAAAAATACTAAGCAAAAATATAATCATCTTATTTATTAAGCTATCACCAACCATAGTTGCCTAGTTTCTGTCCGGTAAGACCTTATTTCAGTAGGGTGTTTTTCACGGCAGTTTTTTGAGCCGCAAAATAAAAATGAAGCAATTTACAGGGCAATTTTAGAGCACACTTTTTCAAAAATACGTCGGTAATGCTTTGCTTAATCAAGCGGTTTTAAGCTTTAGCCGTGCCAGTAAAAAGCGAGGCTTGGCGATATTGGACACGGTTAAGAGCACCTGGTATACAAACAACTCAATAACTTCCAGGCTGTCTTCGAAGCCAATCATCAATATGAACGCGGTTTCTTAATCATACCACGTCGTACTTGCCCGATTGCATAACGCTTGCGGCGTGATTTTTGGCAACACAAGTGGAGGCAGAGGTTGTCGCCGCGGTTGCGGTAATGAGCTACTTTTATGGGTTTACAGTAACATCCGTCTCACGCAGACATATCTGTAAAAGTGCATTATTAAAAATCAGAAGAACGAAAAAAATCTCATAATTATTCAGACTTAAAAACAGTGAGCAGATAATCAGACCGGCAAATGAAACAGTGCTGGCGTTATTGTAACTGTCGATCAGAATTTTATCCTGGGAATTCTCATTTTCGTTACACCATGTACGAATTTTACGCGAATTCATGAAAAACATAGTTACTATAACTATATAGGCCATACCGGCAGCGAGACCAGACTCTGCTGCAAACTGAATAAATGTGTTATGGGCAACCTTTGGTTTGGATTCTATGAACTGAGGAAGTGCGGTAACGAACGAGCCAAGCCCGACTCCAACAAAAGGATGAGCGGCCATCATTCTCAAGCCGCCTTTCCAAGCAATTATTCGTGTCTCAGCTGAATTTTCTCCCTCGTAGTCAACGATGGTGTCACTGCGATGCTTCATTACATCCCCAGCTTGCAACTGGTAAAAAACTATAAATAGCACAATCAACGGCACCGCTATAAACTTCCGGCCAAACAAAAATAATGTCAAAAATACGGTAACAACAAGTCCTAGCAATCCGCCACGGGACCCTGTTAAAAACACCGCATGCCAACCCATAGGGATTATAGCCCAAAGGAGATATCGCTGCCATTTTTTTTGTAGCTCCCAACCTATGTAGAATATAAAAGGAAGCCCAGTAACAAAAAGCATTGCGAAGTTATTTTCATCCCCATAGATAGAACCTCCATCTATGCTTTGTGGACCCATTAGGCGCCCCATGTTAAACTGGTTCCAGTTCTGGGTGAAATACTGATTGTTGGCCCAATATGCAAGATAGATCGTTGATGCAGCAAAAACGATCACAAGATAGCGTAGCTTGCGGAGTTCATTGATTTCGAGAGTGGCACAAAAATAGAAAATAAAAATCGTATTTGTAAGAGAAAAAAGTTGTTCCGGACGGAGTCCGGAGGAGTTAAATGAATCAACATATGGACCAAAGAAATAGGAAATAACAACACAGAGCCAGAGGACTGCAAGCCAGAGGCTATGTCTGTTCAGCAAAAAACCAGCATCGTAGTTTTTTTTCAATAGCTGAAAGGCCATCCCCGACAGAGTAAAAATGGCCACCAAAAATGAAACGCGCAACCCCTCGAAATTCCACCACCAGATATATTGGGGACCCAGGATTGATAGGAGATAATACGAACAAATGCCGATCCATGGTCGCCCCAAAGAAGTAAGCACGGTTGCGCCAATAATCAGGGTTAGTAACAGTTTTCCCAAAATGAGACCTTCCTTGTAGCATATTTACTTACATGCCTATCTGTACCACTATCTGAGCAGGGATGCCTTTCTGGCCCAACGTATTCACAGATTGCACCTTCAGGGAGTTTTTCCCAGGATGTAGCTGCCAAATAATCTTGTCCGAGGTTGCCCTGTTGGTAATTGATGTGTCAACCACCACCTCATAATAAGAGAAGTTTGGTGTCAGCGTCATAAAATCAACAACAACTGACTGTCCTCCCTGCGTATGACTCTCAAAAGCAAGCTCAGTCCTGTTCAGATCCCAATAAAGGTCATGCGAATTCGATGTCTTTGTCTGTAAATTCAAAACCTGCGGCAGGCGTTTGTCAACCCAAAAGAGAGTAGCCTTGTCACTCCGGTTAGGATGTCCACTAAAATACTGGTTGGACAGCCAGTCATTCCGCATATCAACATAAAAATACCGGTAAAATTTATAAAGAGACGGGATTCGCTTGGCAAACTCTGGATATAGAAGGTACTTACCCTTATTAATCTGTATTTGCGAAGTCTTGTTTGCCATCAGGAGGTCGTGTATTTCCAAGACATTTAACGGGATCCTATTCCGCGAGTACCAGATATTGAAATCCGGATCCACCACAAACCATTTCTGTTGCTGGTTGCTCCATGCTTCTGCTACCGCATGCTCCGAAGAGTAGCCATCATGAGACAAAGTAATCAGCCGGGACTGGATCCCCACTGAAGAAGCGAGCTGAATAAACGTCATGGCATACACATGACACCAGAACATATCGCCATGGCGGGCAAACGAGAGGATGACGTCAGCATCAAATTTTACGGGATCAAATTTATCTTCACCGGTAGTTCCGTGCCGCCAGCGACTCTTCACCCAGTTCATTAGAAAAACACTTTTGACAAAGTCATTATCAGCGGCAGAGACTACACCGGTAATATTATATTTTTCTTGCAACCGCGTGATACCACTATATGAAGCGAGCTGATAGGAGAATGGGTAATTGCTACGAGTGAGAGGCTTGTTATCAAAAGCAATTACGTTAATCTTCTGATTCGGGAAAAGTGGTCTGATAAGAGATGACAGTCCATCGGAAGATCCGTATCGCTCCATATTCTCAAGGTGATTAGGACCTACACTGGCTTTTAAGACCGAAGGTGATGGATCGTACAGCTTAACACCCAACGCTATCGCATTTAGTGTTACCGCCCGACAGACTACTTTGGCCACAAACAGAGGGTTTTTGTGATATATCCAACTAACAACAAATATGCCTGCAAGACATAGAGATAATACTGTCAGGACTAGGTATTTAAGTGAAATCCGTTTCATCTCTGAGCAAGCTCCGAAAAAATCTGCTCCGCCTGAAGCACCAGCACCTGCCAATCAAAATTGCCACGCACCCACTCTTCTGCTTGCCTTCCCATACTGATGAGTTTTTCATCATCTCCCAGCAATTGCACCACAGCATCGGCAATGGCCTCCGGCCATTCTGCATCCACCAAAAGACCAGTCTCACCCGGTATCATGGTTTCGGCTGTGCCGCCTGATTTGCCGGCAATAACCGGCTTGCCACATGCCTGGGCTTCAACCAGCACCATGCCAAACCCTTCAAAATCGCCATCCACTTCACGGTTCGCCAGAACAAACAGATCACACTGCTGATAACAGGCAAGTATGGTTGTGTCATCAACCTTGCCCAGAAATTGCACATGCTCCTGCAGATGATCGGCAACTACAAGTCCTTCAAGAAAACTTCGCTCTTCACCTTCGCCAGCAATGACATACAGAACATTCGGAATGTGCTCACGTATCCGCTTCATAGCCAGAATCACATGATCATGACCTTTTCTTTTCTGCAGTCTACCCACTGTCAGGATAACCTTTCGTCCGCTCCACCCAAGCTGGCGACATAACTCTTCGTCTCTCTCCTTAGGCATAAAATAGGTCGTATCAACTCCAGGATGCATTATGCGAACAGTATCTGCAATGCCTGTGTGAGCAATTAAAGACATTCGCGTATTGGCACTATTCACAACAATCCGGTGTGCATTGGCATACACCAATTGAGATAGGAATTTATATTCTTTGCTGCTATGGTAAGTAGGCAGTTCTTCACCATGGACGTAACAAAGATAAGGAATGCCAAACCATTTCCAGGCAAGCCAACCTAGCAAACCTTCAGGAAGCCCCCTGCCACAATGGATGGTATCAATTCGATTTGTTTTCACAGCAGCACGCATCAGAAAAAATAAGTTAAGGTAATCCTTTATTGATGTGAAAGAAGTAATTCCCCAGTTTATTAGAGTTAATGGCCAGCGCATGCACTGAAGGCCATGTGCCATGTCAAAGTCGTGGGCATCAGGATCATTTCCGGCGGCAACGAGATAGTTTTCATGATCCATTCTGGAATAGAGTTCCCAGAACCATCTTCCACTTCCACCTACTTTGGGAGGGAAATTTTCGGTTAATAGAAGCGTTTTCATGGTCATTTTTATCCAATCAAGTACATACTCTGAAAATTAAATCATACCATTGTCTTGAAACAGCTTCTTCAGAATAGTTTAACTCCCAGAATTTGATAATCGGATCTTGTAGTTCAGTTTTACATTCCAACATTTCGTTAAGTAATTCATGTGCATTATCTCTATTAGTGTCATCAATTAGTACAACACCAGGGCATTGCCTAAATTGCTCATGGGCAGGTATGGCTGACAGTAAACAGGGAATACCAGCACTGAGGGACTCAATCACAACCATTGGACAGTTTTCTTTTTTGCTCATAAAGACTAATACATCAAACGAATTAAATATTTTGTTTTTATCACTTTCCCAACTATGACATATTATTCTTTCATGTGAGTACTTCGTTGCATTACAACTCCAAAGATGTATATGACTAGCATTTGATTTTAGGAATATACCAACAGATTCCTTGGCATTTTTCCGTTCGTCATCAAGATTACCAACGACCCCAACATTGTTGGTAAATATTTTTTTTGTTATCCGTTTGGTAGAATTCGGTATTATTGCATATTTACCGTATTGAAGCTGAAATGATTCCTGCTGCACCATGTTGACAAAGTGCGTTAAATCAGACATCAAAAGAGACTTCATAACATAATCTGACTCTAGCCCATGTAATTCATTCAATAATCCATGACAACTGACAATGATAGGTCTTCCTGTTTGCTTGATTCGCTCATAAGTTTCATGATCACAAGAAGCATCAAGTATATATAAGGATGAGTCTGAAGGAAGCTTGTTAACTAATTTAACAGTTGAGTCCAATATCGAGTTGTAATTACTCGTTGGGTACGTTGCAAAATAAACGGCATACTTTTTGGCAAGCATATTTGCAATACTTGCAATTGCATACAATCCACCAGTTTTACCATGGAAACCACATTTAAATGAAATGCTGATATTATTGCAATTACCTTCAACAACTTTTGAATTTTTATTTTTTAAATAATTAAAAGCATTAATAGCTATTTCAAGGTTATGATTAATCAGCCATGGCAATCTTCGCTCTTTGATTAGACATAATATTTT
>Ga0118677_10007899_pt1 | contig 17353 bp, 5 predicted proteins | sample AliMusrvi5mmetaG_FD_86154 | JGI IMG/M metagenome (GOLD analysis project Ga0118677, IMG submission 86154) | reverse complement strand
GCCTCAGCCTATGGAATCGCCACCACAGGTGGAGTATTGAACAGCGCCAGTACTAGCAATATTTCGATGGTGACAACCGCCTACGGCGGTGCGGGTGGAGCCGGAGGAACTGGCGGCGCCGCAAGCAACGGGGCAGTCGGCGGAAATGGTGCCAAGAACTGGGCGGCCGGCGGCGACGGCGGTAACGGCGGCAACGGAGGGAATGGCGGCAATGGGGGCAACGGCGGTATAGGAGGCAGTGGGACCGCGTCAGCTTACGGAGTATCCCTTTCAAATACCAACGGCACCAATACCGCAATCGTTAGCTCTACACTCAATGTCCTGGTGACTGCCATCGGCGGCAACGGCGGTGCAGGAGCCAACGGCGGAGCGGGCGGAGCGGTGGGAGGTGCTGGCACTGGAGGCTGGGGCTTCTTTGTAGACGGCGATAGCGGAAAAGCGGGAACCGTGACAGGGACAGCCGGGAAGGGCGGGGTCGGCGGCAACGGTGGAAACGCCTTCGCCAGCGCCTACGGGATCAACTTTAGCAACTCAGGAACAGGGATCAATAGTGGGACCAACGCAGGCGTGATCACCGTGACCTCCAATGCAACGGCAGGCTCGGCGGGTGCAAACGGCAGCGGGGCGACGGGCAGCGGGGTCGCAGGCACGGCGAACGCACTGGCCATCGGTGTCGTCATGAATGGAGCCAATGGTAGCGGGGCATTCCTCAATAGCGGAACCATTCAAGCCGCAGCAAACGTCTCAGGCGGAACAGGCAGCACCGCGACAGCCTACGGGGTTTATCTTGTCTCGACGGGCACGGGGGGCAACCTGCTCGACAACAGCGGACTCATTAGCGCCACGGCCACGGGGGGCATCAACACAGCAACAGCCGTATTCGGCACCGGCGGCTCGCAAATCATCAACGAGGCCACCGGCCGGATCACAGGCAACGTCATCTTCGATGCATCGGTCAACACCGCCCAACTCCAGGTCGGCTCGAACATCTCGGGCAACCTCCTCTTGGGAACCAATGCCAATTCCTCCCTTACCATCACCGGAGCCACCTCGGGCTCTTACAGTGCAATCGTGACGGGATCGACCCAGTTCGCGGGAACGCTGGTCAAGCAAGGCACGGGAATCCTGACTCTGGACAAGAACGTCGGACAAGCCCAGACCTTGATTTCCTCAGGGCTGATTAAGTTTGCAAGCAGTTCCGTCTTCAACAGTGGAACCATCACGATGAACGGAGGCGGTCTCCAGTGGGCAACCGCAAACACGGTCGATATCTCCAACCTATTGGGACCCATCGGAACGGGCGGCGGCACCCTCGACATCAACGGTAACAACATCACTCTCGCCAGCGCCATCAGCGGCAGTGGGGCGTTGAGCTTGATGAACTCGTCCTTGACCTCCAGCACACTAACGCTGACAGCCAACGAAACCTACTCGGGAGGGACAGTGATCGGCGGCGCCTCACAAGGCAGTATTACCGTGGCCGCAAAGGCCGGTGGGCTGGGAAGCGCCCCCATCACCATTAACCCCAACGGGACACTCGCTCTCTACACCGGAACCGTAGCCGCCGCTGGCACGCTGACCACCAACGGGGGTAAACTGGTCTTTGATAGTTCGGTGAGCGGCCATGCCTTCACCTTTGGCGGACTCGCCTCAACCTCCTCGGGAACCGCGTGCAACCTGGCCCTCTTGGACAACGCATCCAATGCAGTGGCCCTGACCGTGAATAGTGCCAGTGCCAGCAATACCTTCTCGGCCTCGATGACCGGCGCGGGCTCACTCACCTTAACTGGCTCGGGAACGCTCCTCCTCTCGGGGAGCAATACCTACGCGGGCGTCACCACCGTAAACGGCGGCACTCTGCAATTTGCCAAAGTGAGCGCGCTCTACACCGGGTCGAGCGCGAAATGGACCGCGGCGAACCTCATCGTTGGCAACGGAGGAACCATCGCCTTCAACGTGGGCGGAACAGGGGAATTCACAACCGCGCACGTTACCACCCTGTTGGGAAACCTGTCGGCTTCGGCCTCAAACGGGCTCAAAGCCGGGGCCGCTATCGGCTTTGATACGACGAACACAAGCGGCACCTTCACGGTCGCCAATGTGATCGCCAATACGACTGGGGCAACCGGCGGCGCGGTCGGGTTGACCAAACTGGGGACCAACGTGCTGTCGCTGACTGGTGCCAACACCTACACCGGCACCAACACCCTCGTGGGAGGAGAACTTAACCTCGGCATCGCGGAAGCAAGCGCAACCTCCGGCCCATTGGGTAAATCGGCAGCGAGCAATCCTGGAAACATCGTGCTCAATGGTGGCTACCTGCAATACACGGCGGCCAACCAGTTCGACTATTCCGGCCGTTTCAGCACCGCAGCAGGGCAGCAATATAACGTGGATACCAATGGGCAGAACGTCACCTGGGCTACTGCGCTCACGAGCGGAAGCGGAAGCCTGAGCAAAATCGGTGCCGGCACGCTGACCTTAACAGCCGCCAATACCTACAACGGCACCACCACCCTCAACGGCGGCACGCTGAACCTTTCCAATTCGAATGCATTACAGTTCTCCTCATTGGTGTTCAACAGCGGGTCGGTGGCCTTCGACAAATCGGTCACCAGCCACACCTTCTCCTTCGGGCAACTCGGAGGGAACTGCCCGCTCTCTCTGCAGGATACTCAAGGGAGCGCGGTAACCCTCAACATCGGCAGCAACAACCAGTCCAGCAGCTATTCCGGAATCCTGAGTGGAGCTGGGAACATCAGCAAGGCGGGAACAGGGACCCTTACCTTTTCCGGAGCAAACACCTATACCGGCACCACCACGCTTGCGAGCGGCACGATCAACCTCGGGGTGGGCGAGTTCGCCGGAGTTTCCGGTCCCTTGGGCGCATCGGCAGCCAACAACCCCGGCGACATCCTTCTTGGGGGCGGCTTCCTCCAATACTCGTCCGCCAACCAGTTCGATTACTCCGGACGCTTCAGCACCGCAGCGGGGCAGCAATACAATGTGGACACCAACGGCCAGAATGTCACCTTTGCCACGGCACTCACGAGCACCAACGGCTTGGTCACGAAAAACGGCGCGGGAATCCTGACCCTCGCGTCGGCAAATATCTACACCGGCACGACCACTCTCAATGGCGGCATGATCAACCTCGCGGTGCCCGAAATCGTAGGAGTCTCCGGCCCGCTGGGGAACGGAGGCAAAATCGTCTTCAACGGCGGCGGCCTGCAATACTCGGCGACCAACCAGTTCGACTACTCGGGCCGCTTCAGCACCGCAGCGGGGCAGCAATATAATGTGGACACCAACGGCCAGAATATCACTTGGTCTACCGGGCTCAGCTCCACCACCGGCTCGCTAATCAAGAGCGGAGACGGCATGCTCAATCTGTCTGGCTCCAGTAGCTACACCGGAGCCACCACGATCAACGGAGGCACGCTGGAAATTACAGGCAGCCTGAAGACTTCCATTGTTAACCTTCAAAGCGGGGCAACGCTTGACCTGGCAAGTGCCACACCGCTGGCCACCGGGACGGTGGCCATGAACGGAGGAACCTTGGTATTCGATAGCGCGGCTGGCAGCGGTACCATGTCCATCGGAGGGCTGGTCGGCTCCTCCCCCATTGCGCTGCAAGACAACGCGGGAAAATCGGTGGTCCTTGCCATCACAGAGAGAACCACCAACACCTACGCTGGGGCAATATCCGGTTCTGGAGGGCTGATACTCAATTTTTCCCCCACAAGCTCACCGGTGACAGTGACTTTCTCAGGAAATAATACCTACACGGGTCCGACGACCATTAACTCTACCGCTGCGAACGGAGGCAATTTGGTATTAACCGGCACGAACACCAATACAGGCCCGACCACCATTAACATAAACGGCTTGCTCACGCTCCAAGGTGCCGCCCCAATCAACAGCTACCAGTCAAATACCACGATCAGCAACGGGGGGAAATTGATCCTCGACTCTGGGACCAGTTCCGGGGTGACTTTTGGAAACGGCATCACAGTCTCAGGTGCCGGTACCCTATACGTTCAGGGAACCGGCCCGTCGGTGGCACTCGGAAGCTTCGCAGACAACAACATCCTCAACGTCTCGATGGGCGTCGGCGGAGTGATTGGTTCCTCTGTCGTGCTCGTCAACAGCGGTGTAAACTGGACCAATAACGGAGGAAGCGTCGCCTGTCAGATGGACCTGTATGGCAACAACATCACGATGGGTGGCTTCGGCCCGTATGGTGTCTTCACCAACAGTCAGGCCAACGCGTGCGTGATTACGGTGGGGCAATACGGAATGCCCGGAAACTGGAACGGGTACAGCTTCGACGGGACTATATCAGGCCAAGGGGGAAGCATCGGGCTGACGAAAATTGGAGTCGGCCTACAGACCCTTGCTTGGGACTCAACATGTAATTATACCGGGCCAACAACCATCACAAGCGGCACACTGATCGTCCAAACATCGTTACCCAATAGCACGGTGACGATGAACGGCGGTGCCCTCGTTTTATCCAGTACCCTTGCCATGCTTGGTCTCGCTGGCACTGATCACATCACCTTCGGCGGGCTTGCAGCAGCGACTTCGGGCACGGGCTACGATATCGCCCTCAAAGATAGCTACAACAACCCAGTAGTCCTCACCGTCGGCGGCAACAACGAGAACACAACCTACGCGGGATGTCTGTCGGGCGCGGGTTCTCTCATCAAGAATGGCACAGGCACCCTGACCCTGACCGGCACCAATACCTTCACCGGAGGCTTCACTCTCAACTCAGGCACAATCAACCTCGGGTCATCCGGCGCCTTGTCGGTGAGCATCATCCCCAATGGCGGTTTCCTCCAATACACTGCAGCCAACCAGACTGATTACTCCATCTCATTCTTCTTAGGAGGCACCAGCGCGGGTCCGCAATTCAACGTGGACACCAATGGCCAAAATGTCACCTGGGCCGGAGTTCTCGGAAATGACATTGGAGGCATGGGAAATGGCGAACTGACCAAGACCGGCTCTGGCACGCTGACCCTCACAGGGGGAAGCACCTACACCGGGACAACCACCTTGCTGGGAGGTAAAATCAACCTGGGGGTCGCCGAATCTGGTAGTCCTTGGTTCGCTGGGCCGTTGGGGAAAGGCGGCACCATCGTCTTCAACGGCGGTGCTCTGCAATACTCAGCGACCAACCAGTACGACTACTCGGGCCGCTTTAGTACCGTAGCGGGCCAGCAATATAGCGTGGACACCAATGGGCAGAACGTCACCTGGGCTGCGGCGCTCACCAGCACCAATGGCACCATGACAAAAATAGGACTGGGCACCCTCACCCTCTCCGGAAGCAACACTTTCAACGGGACAACCACGGTCAATGTCGGAACCCTGAACCTCTCCAATTCCAACGCCCTGCTTTACAGCACGGCCGTATTGAACGGAGGCGCAATCAGCTTCGACTCTTCGGTGAGTGGCAAGGCCTTCAACTTTGGCGGGCTCTCCGGGACTTCCTCAGGCACGGGCTACAACCTTGCCCTCCAAAACACCGCCCTACAAGCGGTGGCGCTCACCGTGGGGACCAACGGCGTCAATAGCACCTACGCGGGAATCCTTTCCGGCGGCGGCAGCCTGACCAAGGCGGGCGTGGGCATCCTGACCCTGACCGGCACCAACGTCTTCACTGGAGGCGTCACCCTTAAGGGAGGGGAACTCAACCTCGGGGTGGCGGAGAACCCAGGGGTATCCGGCCCTCTTGGCAAGTCAGCGGCCAGCAACCCTGGCTCGATTGTGCTCAATGGCGGCTACCTGCAATATTCAGCGAGTAACCAGTTCGACTACTCGGGACGCTTCAGCACCGCAACCGGGCAGCAGTATAATGTGGATACCAATGGGCAGAACGTCACATGGAGCACGGGGCTCACGAGCGGAAGCGGCAGCCTGAACAAGGCAGGCGCAGGCACGCTGACCCTGACCGGCAGCAACGCCTACACAGGGCAGACAGTCGTGGTAGCAGGAATCCTCGAATTCAGCCAGCCCAAGAGCCTCTATAGCGGCAGCACAGCCCTTTGGAGCGGGACCAACATCATGGTGCAAAATGGGGCGACAGCCAGTTTCACAGTAAGCGCAAGCGGAACCAATTTCACCAATAGTAACGTCACGACTTTGCTGACCCAGATGACCGGAAGCAACTCGGGCTTCCAAGCCAACGCGGCCATCGGCTTTGACACCACCTACGCCACCAGCGGAACCTTCACCATCCCGGACGCGATCAAAGACACCACGTCGTTCGGGGCGCTTGGAGTGACCAAACTGGGCAGCAACACCCTGGCCCTCACTGGCGCCAGCACCTACACGGGGACAACCACCTTGGCAGCAGGAACACTCCTCCTGGGAAGCACCGAAACGGCGGGCACCTCAGGCCCGCTGGGTAAAATCGGCCAGATCCTCTTCACCGGCGGCACCCTGCAATACTCCTCGACCAACAGCTACGACTACTCCGGTCGGTTTAGCAGCGCGGACAACCAGCAATTCCTCGTCAATACCAACGGACAGTACGTTACTTGGGGAGCCTCGCTCGCCAGCAGCGGGGGCACTCTCCTAAAGAGCGGCTCGGGTACCCTGAAACTCGCCGGGGCAAATACTTTTGACGGAACGACGGCCATCGCGAGCGGCACCCTCAACCTCGCCAACCAAAACGCGCTTCAAAACAGCACGCTTGTCATGACCGGCGTGGGCAATCTCACCTTCACTCCCATCGGCGGAGACGCCTTCACGCTGGGGGGGCTCTCGTCAGCTGTCACCTGCAACATCCTCCTTCAGGATACCAGCGGGGGTGCCGTTTCGCTTACGGTCGGAAACAACAATGCCAATACGACCTACGCTGGCATCCTCAGCGGATACGGCAACCTTACGAAAAGCGGCTCTGGAACCTTTACCCAGACCGGAGCCAATATCTACACGGGCATCACCACGCTGAGCAGCGGCACCCTCAACCTTGGGATGGCTGAAAACGCTGGAGTCTCCGGTCCGCTGGGCTCTTCGCTGGCGAACAACCCCGGCAATATCGTTCTCGCGGGCGGCTTCCTCCAATACTCGGCGGCGAATCGGTTTGACTACTCAGGCCGCTTCAGCACGGAGATAGGGCAGCAATACAACGTGGACACCAATGGGCAAAATGTCACTTGGGCGACGGCGCTCACGAGCAGCAGCGGCAGCGCCTTGAACAAAGCAGGCGCAGGGACGTTGACTCTCTCGGCCTCCAACAGTTTCAGCGGGGCGACCACCATTCTGGGGGGCTCGCTGAATCTTGCCAACACCAATGCGCTCGCCAATAGTCCCGTGACACTCAATGGCGGCAGCCTCGGCTTCGACGCCTCGGTTTCGAGCCACGCCTTCACCATCACCGGTCTCTCTGGGACGTCTTCGGGAACGGGCTCCAACGTCGTCCTCCAAGACAATGGGGGCAATCCGGTGGCGCTGACACTCAGCGGCACCTCAAACTCCAGCTTCGCCGGATCCATCAACGGCACGGGAAGCCTCATCATGAGCAGCAGCGCAACCCTGACCCTCGCAGGCAGCAACAGCTATACGGGCTCGACTCTTCTCAACAACGGTACCCTGAACGTGGCCAATCCCAACGCGTTGGCAGGCAGCAACGTGACGCTCAACGGCGGAAGCCTCAGCTTCGACAAAGCCCTCAACGGGCAGGCAAGTAACTTCGGCGCACTCTCCACCGGAACGGGTGGCAGCACCTCCATTATTGCGCTTGTGGACAATGGGAATATGCCTGTGGCCCTGAGCGTGGGCGGCAATAACGCCAGCACCACCTACGCCGGAACCCTGAGCGGCGCAGGGAGCCTGGCCAAGGTCGGCACCGGCACCTTGACGCTCTCCGGGCTCAACACCTTTAGCGGCACGACAACCGTGAACGCCGGTGCATTGGACCTGACTAACGCCAGTGCGCTGAAAAACAGCACCTTGACGATGAACGGAGGCAATCTCGTTTTCGACAGCACCGTTTCAAGCCACGCCTTCAACCTCGGCGGGCTCGCGGCTTCCAGCGCCGGCTTGGGTTACAACCTTGCCCTCCAAGACAACGGAGGCAACGCGGTGGCGCTTACGGTCGGCAATAACAACGCCAACACCAGCTATGCCGGTGTCCTGAGCGGTTCTGGCGGTTTGACCAAGGTGGGCAATGGCACACTGACTCTCAGCGGCAGCAACACCTTTACCGGAGGTGTCATCCTCAACGCGGGCAACATCAACCTCGGGGCACCCGAAACACCGGGCGTCTCCGGCCCCTTGGGCAACTCCGCGTCCATCATTCTCAACGGCGGCGTCCTCCAATACTCCGCGGCCAATCAGTTCGACTACTCGAGCCGGTTCAGCACGGCAGACGGCCAGCAGTATAACGTGGATACCAACGGCCAAAATGTCACCTGGGCGACACCGCTTACGAGCAGCGGAGGGGAACTCACAAAGTCTGGCTCGGGCACACTCAGCCTGCCCACTGCTAACAGCTACGCCGGAACCCTAACGATCAACGGCGGAGCGATCAATCTCGCGAACCAAAATGCACTCCGAGACAGCACGATAATGCTGGCAGGGGGCACTCTCAACTTCGATCCGGCGGTAACCAGCGGCACCTTTGTCGTGGGAGCCATCCAGACAGACCCCGCAGGCAGCGGAAATAGTATCGCCTTGTCTGACACAAACGCCAACCCCATCACGCTCGTCGTGGGCGGCAACAATGCCAGCACCACCTTCGCGGGAACCTTGGATATGAGCCTTACATGGAGTTCGATTACGATGAGCTCGGGGGCGGGGAGCCTCATCAAAACGGGCACCGGCACCCTTTCTCTCACTGGAAATAACAGCTTCGGGGGCTCAACCACCCTGAACGGCGGCGCATTGATCCTCTCCGGCTCCAATGGCGGATCAGGGGACATGATCCTCAACAGTGGAACGATGCAGTTGTCCAACCAGGATGCAGCCGGCAACAATACGCTGCACCTCAACGGCGCGAGCGTCGTTTTCGACTCCACGGTGACAAGCCGTGTCTTCTCCATGGGAGGGCTCTCTGGCGCTTCCAACTTGCAACTTCAGGACAACAGCGGCAGTGCGGTGAACTTGAGCCTCAACGGAAGCGGAAGCTGGCTCTACGCCGCCAACTACACCGGAGCCCTCAGCGGCAGCGGAGGCATCGCTCTGAACTTTTATGGCGGATACGGAACCCAGACCCTCGCTGGAAATAATACCTATACCGGGACAACCACGTTGAACAATGGAACACTCATCCTGAGCGGTTCCAACACCGGTGGGTCCGGGATCATCATCACCGGAGGCACGCTGGACCTGAACAACCCGAACGCTATCACAGGGCAGACGCTGACCATGACAGGAGGGGGCTTGGAATTCGAACCCTCAATGAACGGGCAGGCCAACGTCATGGCACTCAGCGGCAGCGGGTACGCGTACATCCTCCTCCAAGACTCCGCGAACAAACCAGTGACCCTGACAGTCGGCAGCAACAACGCCAACACCAACTTCGGCGGCACTCTCGATGGTTCTGGTGGCTTGGTTAAAGTTGGCTCCGGTGCGTTGACTCTTTCGGGTGGGAACACCTTCAGCGGAACGACGACGGTGAGCAGCGGAACATTGGTTCTGGCGAATGATTGGGCTTTGCAAAACAGCGCGCTCAACCTCAACGGTGGCAGCCTCATCCTCGATAAGTCGAACACAGATCACATCTTCAATATTGGGGGACTCCAAGGTTCCTCCAACATCGCCCTCCAGGACAATGGAGGAAATGCAACGAGCTTGATCCTCAACCTAAGTGGCACCTCCCTCATCTACAGCGGAGCCATCAGCGGAAGCGGGAGCCTCACGATTCAAAGAGGATACATTGGATACGTATCCGGAACCCAGACCCTTGCAGGCAACAATACCTTCACCGGCGTGACGACCGTCACTAACAATGGCGCGTTGAAACTGGGCAATCAGAACGCGCTCCAAAACAGCACGCTGAGCATGGTCAGTGGCAGCGTGAAATTCGACAGCTTGCCCGGGCACGCTTTCACGCTGGGCGGGCTTGCAGGAAGTGCTGCTATGGCGCTCACAGACCTTTCAGGCAATGCGGTGACCTTGAGCGTGGGTAACAACAATACCAACACCACCTACAGCGGCGCCCTTAGCGGTTCTGGAAGTCTGATTAAAGTGGGTTCCGGTGCGCTGACTCTTCAAGGCCAAAACTCCTTCAATGGAACGGTGGCGGTAAACAGCGGAACATTGGTTTTAACGAATGCCCTGGCTTTGCAGAACAGCACGCTGACAACCGGAGGCTTCGGGCTGGCATTCAGTTCATCTGTAAGCAGCCACGCCTTCACCATCGGGGGACTCCAAGGATCGAACAACCTGGTTCTCCAGGACACAGCAAACAACGCAGTGGCCCTTACTCTCGTCGGCCAAGGCACTACCTACTCGGGAGTCCTAAGCGGAAGTGGGAGCGTCATCATGCAAACGTATGGAACAGGCACCCAGACATTGACGGGCAACAATACCTACAACGGCGCAACAAACGTCTACGGGGGCACGCTGATACTTTCTGGTACTATCTCCGGCAACGGCGCGACGAACGTTGGCAACGGGGGTAAGTTGGTGATGACAGGTGTCAGCTCCGGCACCGGCACGACGACCGCCAGCAGCGGGATGTTGGAACTGAGTAATCAGAACGCGCTTCAAAACAGCACGTTGAGCCTGACCGGTGGCAGCTTGCAATTCGACGTAGTACCCGGATACGGTTTCACGCTGGGCGGTTTTTCGACGATATATTCAGCCTACAAAATTGCGCTCACGGATGTTGCCGGAAACCCGGTGGTCCTGACCATCGGCAACAACAATACGAATACCAGCTTTGCCGGCGGTCTCAGTGGTTCCGGTGGCTTGATTAAAGTGGGTTCCGGCATGCTGACCCTTTCGGGCACGAACACCTTCAGCGGAGCCACGACGATTAGCAGCGGAACATTGGATCTGGCGAATTCACTGGCTTTGCAGAACAGCACACTCTGCATCAATAATGGCAGCTTCATCTTCGATAGTGCTGTCAGCAGCCGCGCCTTCACCATCGGGGGACTTCAAGGGTCCTTCAGCACGGTTCTGCGCGATACCGCAAGCAACGCGGTGGCCCTCACACTCCAAGGCGGCGGAGCCATCTACACGGGAACGATCAGCGGAAGTGGGAGCATCGTCATGGCGGGGACAAGCAGCCAGTCCATCCAGACTCTGAGCGGCAGCAACAACTACACCGGAAAAACAACCATCAATGCAGGAATTCTTGATTTCGGAAGCGTGAACGCACTCTACGGAGGAACCGCCGCAAACTGGACGGCCTCCAACATCACCGTCGCAAGTGGCGCAACCCTCGCCGTCCGGGTGGGTGGGGCAGGGGAATTCACGAGTGGCACAATCTCGACGCTCCTGACGAACCTCCTGACAGTTAGCAACAACGGATTAAAAGCCGGAGCGGCCATCGGCTTCGATACGACGGACGCCGCCAGTGGCTACACTCTCTCCAGCATTATTGGAAATTCCACGGGAACCGGAGGCGGGGCAATCGGGATAACCAAAATCGGCGCAAACACGCTGACGCTCACGGGCCAGAGCACCTATACAGGGACGACCACGTTGTTGGGCGGCGTCCTCAATTTGGGAGCGCCGGAGCAGACAACGACGGGCCCCATTGGCAAAACCGGCAATATCGTCTTTAACGGCGGCATCCTGCAATACTCAGCGACTAACCAGAACGACTACTCGGGCCGCTTCAGCACCGCTGCAAATCAGCAATATAACGTGGATACCAACGGGCAGACTGTCACTTGGGCCACGGCGCTGACGAGCTCGGGCGGTAATTTGATCAAGTCTGGTAGCGGCACGCTGATTCTTTCGGCTGCAAATACCTTCAGCGGAACAACGGCAATTACCAGTGGAACATTGCTTTTGTCGAATTCTCTGGCTTTGCAGAACAGCATGCTGACAACTGGCGGCTTCGGGTTGGCATTCAGTTCGTCTGTAACCAGCCATGCGTTTACTCTTGGCGGGTTAAGCGGCAGCGCCAATATTTTGCTGACGGATAACGGAGGCAACGCGGTGATGCTAACCGTCACCAACAATGACTCGTTTACAGGCACGTTAAGCGGTGCGGGTGGCCTGACTAAGAGCGGAACAGGCACGGTCACCCTTAGCTCGTCCAGCAGCTTTACTGGGGCGACCATCGTCAATAATGGCATTCTCGCCGTCACGGCAAATGGAGCACTGGGCGGTGCTGCTGCCTCAGGAGTGACGGTAGGCAGCGGTGCGACACTCCATATCCACAATGTGAACTACGCTCAGTCGGAAGCCCTGATGCTCAATGGTACGGGTTATAATGGAGCAGGCGCATTGACTGTCACCGGTTCCAGCGCCTTCGCGGGAGCCATCACAGCTCAAACGAATGCAACCATCAACGTGAGTGGCAGCAGCAACCTCACTCTGACGGGCGGCGTCACCAAGAATGGAACCGTCCTGACATTCTCAGGTGGCGGCACGGTGAACATCAATGGCCAAGGCATCAGCGGTTCAGCGGCGAACTCGGATTTGGTGGTCGATGCCTCAACCGTGGTCCTCAATGCCGTCAATAGCTACAACGGGCCGACCACTGTACAGAACGGCGGCACTCTGCAGCTTGGAGCAAGCAACGTGCTCCCGACAGCTCCAGCCACGGCCATGACATTGCAGAGCGGAGGCACGTTGGATCTCCAAAATTACAGAGACACCGTTGCCAGCCTGACAATGAATACCGGCAATGTCATCGCCACCAGCGGCACCATCACCTCTGCGGGCGCAGTCACCGTGAACGGAACCAACAATGTGATTGGGACCGGAGCAACCGTTGCGCTATCCGGCACCGCTGCGGTGAACGGAAGCCTTATAGTCCATGGTTCCATTGCTGGAGCAGTGAAAGTGAACAGCGGCGGCACGCTGGCGGGCGAAGGTTCGGTCGGCGCGCTCACCGTGAATACAGGGGCTGTTTTGGCGGCGGGCAACCCGGCAACAGGCACGGGAACCCTAACCACCGGCAACCTCACCGTGCAGAACAACGCAACCCTCGCTCTCGAAGTCAAACGGGATGTCAGCGGTGCGGCGGGAACCACCTACGCAAAACTCTCCACCGGAGCCCTGGACCTCACGGCGATTACCAGCGTCAGCCTCGGAGGCGGCATCAAGATCTCCCTGCAGAATGTAATCGGCGACGTCACGACATTTGACACCACGAGCAACCACCTCTGGCAAAACGTCATCGTCTCGACGTCACTCACCGGGTTGAGCTCATTCACTCCCAGTGCGGCGAACAACTTCGACCAAAAGCTGGGCCAGTTCGCCATCAATTCAGACAGCTTGCTGGGTGCGCTTGGGTTGGGCAACCACTTCTTCCTGATGCAAGACCAAACCAATGTGAATGCCCTGGACCTGCAATATCTAGCCTCTGTGCCTGAACCTCAAACTTGGGCGTTGCTTGCGGGAGGCGTTGGATTAATCGGTCTGGCCCAACGCCTTCGCCGCCGGGTTCAAAGTTAGCTGAATGATCTATTGGAACGCGCTGGGTGCCAGGACGTGGTTCATTTGCACGGGCTCCTTCCGGAAATGATGTGCGTGGCTTGCGTGGGGTGTAGGGTATTCCTTGTGATGTCTTTGATCATCCGGGTAAGAACACCGTTCATTTGGAACAACGCCTTATATTTTCATCCACCCTACTCACAGGTCCAAATTTAGGAAACCTAGGGCACAGGGAAGAGATGCAAGATCTTAGAAGACGGGAAACCGTGCCTCGGAATCAGCCAATTTTGCTATGCTTTTGCTATGCAAACCGGGTCATCGACCGGGAAGCCTGATGAATACTGGCAGCGCGTACGGGATTTGAACCCGTTTATAAATTGCGTGGTATTTCGCGAAGATGCTTGAATATAGATACTTGTGCAGATTTGTTTTTTTGAGAAAACGAATAGAAATGCAAGAGATCGAAAGATTTTTGTCGTGCATTGTCATGCAAATGTTTGCCGCGCAGGCTGGCCGCCTGATAGACTTTATCGGACGAGCCTTCACGGTAATATATCGTGGTATTCTCCATAGATGGATTTCCTTTCTTGGATGAGGTTGTGAATGATCGCCCGGAGCCCTAGTGAGCCATGGCGACGAGCAGCTTGATGAGGAGCGGGCCGATGGCCCAGAGGACCGCCATGATGACGATCCACGCCATGACCGCTCCGAATGCGTTGAGGATTTTGAGAAAGTCCATTGTGTTTCCTTTCATTGGTTAGGGGTTTATTGCCATGCACGACATTCCCCGAGGAACTCGCACATAGAGCACTGCATTCCCGGCGAGGGCACTGGGTCGCGGCGTTCCAGATCATCGACATAGGCGTCGATCAAGTGGAAGAGCCGGGTGATTTGTTGCTCTGTGGCTGGGCCGACTTCCGTGACGACCAGCTTGGGCGTCTTGAGCTTCACCAAGTGGTGTAACTCAATGCCTGATTCTTGATGACCGGTCGCCTCGCGGTAAAGCAGGGCGTAGCCGGTCGTTTGGACTTCGGTGGTGTGTTTGACCATTTCAGGATCGGGAGTCCGGGCCGTCGTTTTGAAATCGACGATCCGGCCACCGGCCCTTACCAAGTCAAGCACGCCGATGAGTGTGGGCAGCCCATGTGAGGTGAGATCAATCTCTGCGCTGACTTCCACGGCCTCTGGCTTTTCGTCCAAAGGGATGGGGGTCTCGCGGAGGTAGGTTTGGACTGTCGCAAGGGCTCCAGCCTTGGTTGATGCTTCTTCACCATCCCAATCGACGGTTTGCCCCTCTTGGGTCGCCCAAGCTACATCGAAGACCGCGCTGATCGCTTCGCCCTCCAGCGGGGTTCCTCGCCACCGGGCGAGGGTCCATTGTTGAAGAACTGCATGGATGGCTTTGCCGACATGCAAAGCCGCTGTGGGCGGTTTGCTGATCCCTGCAACGTAGCGTAGGTGGAACTTCAAGCGGCATTGAAGCCACGTGCCCAACCGGGAGGCGGAGACCGTGGTGATCAACTCCTCGATGGAACGCCCGGACTCGATGACCGGCGCGGATTCCACCGGTGGATCGGCAAAGGCGATCATCGCGCTGCCCCCCGCGTTTCACGCTGGTAATAATGCCGCAAGAACTCGCTTGCCAGTCGGTGTTGTGAATTTGTCGCATCCGCTCAAATCGTGCTTTGCTACTGCGCGGTCAACTATGCTTAACGCGTATTCCGGGCTCTGCTGGTGGCGCCAGATTAAAAATATTGCTACAACCGCAAGCAAGCCAACTAATACTGGGAACCCTTTTTTCATGTGGTGTTTGATGTGAGGCGTGATCGGCGTTTTGCTTAGCCTAAACACTTTTCTGCTTCGCTGATTTGGACTGCCTCCTCAATAAGTGGTTTGACGTGGGCAGCATCCTTCCCGGCCATCATTGCCGATGAATTCCAAATAGCCAAAGCTGACTTCCTCATCGACGGCGAAATCGTGGGCGAGGAATACCACGCCTTCGACTTACTGGAGTTGGATGGAGACGATCTGCGGGGCCGGACTTACCAGGAACGGTATCTGCACCTCATGAACCTGCTGGCGTTGTTCTACCACCCGCACATCAGCTTGGTAAAGTTCGCATACCTGCCCAGTGAAAAGCAGGAGATGTTCAACCGGCTCAAGGCCCAGAACAAAGAAGGCGTCGTGTTCAAACGATCCGATGCCATCTACACAGTGGGCCGTCCCAATTCTGGTGGGCCACAGCTCAAGCACAAGTTCCATGAGACCGCTTCCTTCATCGTCGCCAAGGTGAATGGGAAACGGAGCGTGGCACTGACCGTGTTTGACAGGGACAAAGTGGTTCCTGTCGGCAACGTCACGATCCCGCCTAACCACGAGGTTCCGCAAGTCGGAGCCATCGTCGAAGTGCGCTACCTCTATGCCTACCGTGGCGGAAGCATCTTCCAGCCCGTCTATCTCGGACTCCGAGATGACATCCGGTCGGAGGAATGCACCGTGGACCAACTTAAATACAAGGCTGAACCAGCCAGAGAGGAGGCCGCATGAAGACCAAAATAGATTGGGAGAGGGCCGCTTGGAACGGCCTCCGCGCCACTCTGATCGGAGCCAGCCGCGTACTTGTCATCTCCGGACGGTTTACACTGTTTGGAGGCAGACTGCTTCGCGACTTAAGCACGAGGATCCCATCTCCGGCTGGGCCGGACAAGCCAGCGGAATAAACACCTCTACACAACAACCAACCACAGCCCGCATGTCCTCGTGATATGCGGGCTGTTTCATTTCAACAATAGAAAGAACCAACACCATGAATCCCATCACTATCCCGATGACCGAACTCAAGCCCGCCCTTGCGGGTCTGGGCAAGATCATCTCCCGGCGCTCCACGCTGCCGGTGCTCGGCTGCATCCGCATCGAGCGCACCAAAACCCACCGGATCGAACTGATCGGAACCGATCTCGACACCACGGCCATCGTTCAACTCGAAGCCGAGGCTCAGGGTGAACCCATGGCGTTCCTGGTTCCCTACGAGGACCTCAACAACGTCGCTAAGAGCTGCGGCAAAGAGGACTCGCTTTCTCACCCCGGTCGAGAAACAGGTCGCCATCCGGTTCCCGGTCGGAGGCCAGATGATCGAACACCGCTGCGAGTCGATCTCGGTTGATGAATACCCGCCTGTCGTGGAAGTCCGGGGTGAGCCGATCCCTCTGGACGGCAACCTGCGTGACGCCATCCATGACGCCATGGGCTGTGCCAGCACGGACCCGACCCGGCTGATCCTCAACGGAGCCTTCCTCGATGTCAGCAATACCGCGGGCCATTACGTCGTCGCTACGGACGGTCAGCACCTCTTCAGCTCCAACTCGTTCAGGTTGCCGCTCAAGGATTCGCTGATGATCCCCAGCCATCGCTTCCTCGGCTGGAAGGATTTCAACAACGACGGCGACTGGACGCTCCGCGCTGCCAAGCCGGAACGCAACGAGGCGACCCGATTCGAGATTGCCTCCCGGCACTGGCGGCTCATCGCCCGGTCGCTGGAGGGTCAGTATCCCAAATGGCGGGCCGTGCTGCCAGATTCCGGTAGCGTCAAGGCAACGGTCGAGATCGAACCCAGCGCGGTCGATGCCGCCCTGCAGATGATCGCCCGGATGCCCGACCACGATCCCCGGCACCACGCCATTGGATTGGAGATTGCCGGGAACCGGCTCTGCTTGCTCGGCAAATCACCGCGCTCAGACCAGTGGACCCGGATCGAGTTCGCTGGAGTCAACGT
>Ga0118677_10007898_pt1 | contig 17354 bp, 11 predicted proteins | sample AliMusrvi5mmetaG_FD_86154 | JGI IMG/M metagenome (GOLD analysis project Ga0118677, IMG submission 86154) | reverse complement strand
TAGAGGCGTTATCTCTTAGGCGGGAACAATTTCATGGTGAATGGAACTACACACTATATCCGCAGAAATTGCTCAAGTAATATTGTAACGCATCCTCAGAACCGGGGTCCCCGCAGAAACGACGGCTCCTTTTGCGATCTTTATCTCTACAACCTTGCCGGGAATGGTGCTGACAACAGTGGACTCAATCGTCACCTTCGACTGCATCGCCTCGATATTCCTTTCAAAAGTACTGATCCTGTTGGCGCTCTGCGTCACCATCTCTTGCGCTTTGTTTCTGGCGAGGTTCTCCTGGGTTCTCAGCTCGGCCCGTTTCACCTGTGAGGCTTCAATCTGTTCCGTGATGCCGGAAAGCTCCTGGCGGGTAGCTTCCACTTTGGCTGGTATCAGAAGCCCCTTCTCTTTCAATTTATTTTGTTTTGCCAGTTGAGAACGGTAAAAGTCGCCTTTCTTTTCAAGACCGGAAACGGCATGGGCAATAGTCTCTTCCTGAGCCTTCAGGCTAACAAGCTGCAGCTCCAGATCGTTTTTGGCGAACCGCTCCAGCTTTTCATGCTGCAGACGTAATCCCGCAAGCTCCATCTGTACGTTTTTTACATCGGTGGCGGCAACCGGTTGGGCAATATGGGCGATGATCTGCCCCGCTTGTACCATGTCGTCCTGTTTGACAAAAATCTCTGTTGCTTGGCCCACTCCGAGGGCGACGACATTTGTGACCCCCCCGCGATTCACCAGCATTCCTTCTCCCTTGACAGTTACGGGAATGGAGCCTGCCCATCCCCATGCCAATGCCATGAATACCAGCAGACCCAGTGCGGTGAGGGCCAACCAGCCAAAAGAGGTTGTCACTTCCGTCAGTACATCAAGGCGCTCTGGAGAGGAGAGCCGTTCAAGACTTACTTTCCTGAAAATTTCACGTTGTGCCATATGGTTACCTGCCCTCTTGCAGTTCCGAGTTGAGTAGTGCTGCTGCCTCAGAATTAAATTCACAGGCATCATTAATACAGGAGAGCAGGCTTCCTGACTCGAATTGCAGCCGAGTCAGCAGAAGTGCCCCGTTTAAACGGGCATCGGTCCGCGTTAGATAGGCCGCTTCAAGTTTGTCCTGAGTGAAGAGAAGATCGAACAGGGTCGACTCACCCATGAGATACTTTTCTTTTTCGTTTTCAACCGCCAGCTTGAAACGATCAACAGCGTGATCGGCTGTTATTGTCTCCCGTGCAATATTCTGCATGGTTTGCACAATGGAATGCAGGGCAATTTCGACGGATCTTTGCAGCTCGCGCACCCTAACCCTGCTCTGAACGAGCTGCGAAGTGGTGATGGCCAGATTCCCTTTTGCAAGATTGTTTTCAAGCGGATAGGAAAACCGTAGGCCTACAGACCAGTCGGGAAACTTCTGCCTGTTTTCCAGCGCCTGAAGTGTGTTCTGCAACTGGGAGCCGGTTTGATAGCCGTCATAGCCTACACCTGAGACCAGATCGAGCTTTGGATTCATGGCATCTTTAGCCGCTACAACCAGACTGTCGGCGGACTTAGTTTTCTGCAACAGAGAAAGCAGATCCCCTCTCTTGCTGGCGGTCAAAATGAGCTGTTGCCGGTTATCCATTACGCTTTGTGCTACGTTCTGTCTGACTATGGGAAGTGTACTGGAGGGGAGCGGGAGCTTGGCTGATTCTTCCGGCGCTATCCCCATCAACATTCCCAGTTTTTGGCGTGATTCAATCAGGCTGAATTCTGCCTGTTCGCGTGACATCTGCTTTTCCAGCAGGTTTGCCTGAGCGTTCACCAGATCGCCCTGAGGCGCCTCATCCGCATGCACGAGGGATTCCGTGTTGGTAACAACACTGCGAGACCGTTCCTCGGCAGCAACGGCCAGTTGATGACGATCTGTTGCAGCGACATAGTTCCAGTATGCAAACACGGTGTCGTACACAGCCTGAGAAATTGTGTGTTGCAGATCGTGTCGTGCCGCCTCATAGTCGTAACGGGCAGCTGCCACACGAGCTGTAGTGACGGTTTGTCCGGCTCCTTGCAACATTGGCACTACCAGAGTAAAGGAGACACGGAGTGAAGTGTCGGTCTCGGAAGCGATACCATTTCCCGGTACAGCTTTTGATGCTACGTTATTAATCTGAATGGCCGGCTCAAGGGAAAAACCGTACGGGGTCTTTTTTGTAACGTGAATGTCGTAGAGAGTCGTGTTGACTCGGTCATAGAGCAGGGACGCACCGGTTGGCCGGTAATCAGCCGCATGGTTCAGGCTGGAGGCCAGAGTCCAATCGAAATCAGCTGTGGCCAGCGTGATTGCTCCGCCACTTTGAGCAAGCTGTTCTTTGCTGAGAATGATGGTTGGCTGGAGCGCCAGCGTGGCGCGAACAACATTACGGAGAGACAGTTCCTTGGGTGATGGGGAAGGCTGGGATAGAGGCATATCGTCAGCCGCAGAAATAGAGCAGGTTCCGAATAGCGCAAGCAGAAGCACACATAGCAGCTTCCGTAGTTTGGAATATTTTTTCATGTTAATAACATAATATGATCCCTTTTAAACTATTTTATAAAACCGGTTTATTTTTATTAAGGCTAACATATCTTCTATAACTATGTAAATTAATTTTATGATTTATTGTCTTCGTGACAGAATATCCTTACCACATTAAAAATCAGTACTACTATTTACTGAATTAATCTAACATTGTATTATTAAACACAGTCAAGGTGGCAGAACGGGCCGTCGAGGTTGGACTACGGCAACGATTCGTTCGTTGTACTATGGTAAAGGTGTACTTCTACTGTAACTACAGATGGATACGGCTGATTCCATGTTTATTGAGGTCGTGAATGTCTTTCCACAATTTCGCGTATTTTCCGCCTTTACCGTGAATGGTGACTACGAAAGAAATCTTTCGGACCTAAACACATACATTTTTTCGGCCACTATGCTTTTCGTGACAAACACAACATTATTGACCTTGATAAATTGTTAACAAACTTTTGCATGCTCCAACATGCTGTTTTACAACAACAAGGAAATAATCTGGGCTTTGGGCGTACACCCTCCATAACAATTTTTCCTGCTCAAACAGCAGCTGTAGCAAAGCTTTCCCCTATCAGATACGTACATTGCTCTTTTCTCCCACTTCATCCCCTGTGGCGTGTGGGAGGCTGTCTACCTACTCGATGGCCTCCTCAATAACCTTTCCGACATTCAACCGGATACAATCCATGGTGATACCCAGGCTCAGAGTGCGCCGGTATTCGGCTTGGCGTTTTTATTGGGGATAAGTTTGATGCCACGAATTCGCAACTGGAAAGATCTGAAATTGTACCGCCCGGACAAACTGATCACCTATCTTTATATAGATGCCCTGTTTTCCGGAACCATTGACTGGAATCTGATCCAGACACATCTGCCGGACATGCTCCGGGTCGTGCTCTCAATAAAGTCGGGGAGGATTACTGCATCAACATTATTGCGGAAGCTGGGAACCTACAGCAGGAAGAATCGGCTATATCAGGCTTTTAGAGAGTTGGGACGAGTAATTCGGACGATCTTTCTCCTGAAATATATCAATAATTCCGAGATGCGGTCGACCATCCATGCCGCCACCAACAAAAGTGAGTCATTCAACAATTTCTCACAGTGGTTGGCCTTTGGTGGCGATGGGACCATTTCTACCAATGATCGTGACGAACAACGCAAAATTATCAAGTACAACCACCTTATGGCCAACTGCACCATCTTTCACAACGTATTCTCTCTCAGCCGAGCCCTGCATAACCTTCGCCAGAGCGACTATCCATTGGATGCAGGCCTGATCGCAGCACTCAGTCCGTACCCGACTCACCACATCAATAGATTCGGCCGTTACGATCAGGACCCCGGTAGATGTCCTCCAGATTTGGACTATAACTTATGGGCATGAGGTTCAGGCCTTATGGCCCCAAAAAGAACGAATCGTTGTCGTACCCCATCTATGGCGAGTTGCACCCAGCGGTTGTTTAGCGGTACCGAAATAGTGAAATGGGCACGGTGGGCGACCAGATCATCAATGTTTTTCCGGCTGTAGAACCCCTTGTCCATTACATAATGCAACCGACCTGCTTCCAGCGTTTTGAAGGTAGCGACCAGGTTATGAAGCGTCGACACATCGTTGATATTGCCCGGAGTACGGTGGTAATAGACCGGCAAGCCCGACTTCTGGCCAAATAACATTGCCAGATTGAGTTGGGGTAATGGTTCGCTGTCACGATTATAGCCATACTTGATGTACTCATTCTGTTCCGAGTATGAAGAGACCGAGGTTATGTCATAGCAGAGATAATCGTTCTCAAGACGCTTTTTCATCCACTTGGCAAAGAAGGTCTGCTTCTGGTCTGTGCTGACAGTGGCAAGCAATTCGCTGATGCGCTGACTGCTGAGCGAAGCGGCAAGGTCAGGTATATGGCTCTTGGCCCAGGAAGAGCAAAGGCTCAACGCACCGCCTTGACTGGCCAAGTAACAGGCCATTGCCATGAACTCGTGATACGACATTGGAAAGACCGATTTCATTATGGAGCGAAGATCGGTACGCTCGGCTATCGCATCAAGCACAAGGTGAGGTCCGACCACCCGAGCTGAAGCGGTGACGATTGGATCACGAAGTACTGCCTGATTGGGGTCGAGTCGCTTGGACGGGACGAATGCACCAGTCAGTGGATCTATCTTGCCGACACAGACCTGTTTATTGCGAGCCTGCTTGAAATTGTTACGACAACGCACCGATGGAAAGTTTTTGGGGAATTCTTAAAAATGAACTGGTTTATCATAGAAATTACAAAACACGGCAGGAAGCAATACAAGAAGTCAGCGAATATATAGAGATATTTTACAATCGGCAGAGAAGACAGGCAAGGTTGGAATATATTTCGCCAGCAACATACGAGAAAAATTGCTTCATGCGAAAATTGGCAGCTTAACCATAATTATAGTGTCCACTATTGACAGCTTAGCTCAGTTATTGCATGGTGGATTACATGGACTTGTAAGAAGGATTAAGAATTTCCGGCGCGGTACGGGCTACCTCGATCCGATTGAGAATTTTACATGATTATATTGTTTTGCAATCAACTACCGAGCCGAAAGCTGGCAGGATATGAAAACGATCTTCAGGGGAATATTTTCTACATTGGTATCACGCGAATTGTCGTTTGAGTGACACCATATGCAAGCTGTCGATTTTTAGAACTCAAATATTATCGTCGGTCTGAGCTTCCCCCAATTTAACAGAGCACCGCTAAAAATCCACTTGTTTTTACTGATGGCAAATGGTTAATTATACAGAGTATGTAGGAAGGAGGTCCTTATCAATCTCCCGGATTGAATCACTATTGGCACATTTAACAGCTTGGTGGGTACTGAGCCAATAACCCCGCACTTACAGTGTTACTCTGTGCAATAAAGAAGAGGTCCCCGACCTTTTGCCAGAGCATCATTACCCGCCTGTGTTTCAATGCTGGATGCATTAGCGCAGTGACGCAAACAATCATCATGAGATATATATGGCAGAAAGTTCAAAAATAAAAATGGATCGATATTGGCGGAAGCACCCCGACCTTGCGACACTATCAGTAATACTTCCAAAGACTCTGATACGGGAGTTCAGAACGAGAGTAGCCGAGTTGCAAGTAACCCAGTCAGAGTATTTAGTAAGCATCCTATCAACAGAGTTTGAAACAGAGTCGTTGCAAGTTACCGATGTTTCCATACCCGTAAGCAAATCTTCAAAAGCTCTGGAGATAATCGCCGAAGGTGAGAAGGTTTCAAGAAAGCTTATCAAACTCTATGGAGATGTTGAGACGGCATATGCTGCAATACCGAATCTCGATGGTTACGAGTTCCCCGCTAACAAGATACAGCAATGTACAACCAACCATGGACGCGCACTTGCCAATGTGAGGAATGCGCTCTATACGTTGCTGAAGAAGGAGCGAAAAGCCAGTACATCCGCATAGTCGTATGATTCCGACTAAAATGCCTGTTCAAAGTTTTTACCAATGCGTAGCACGCTTGAATATATTTGTTTCCAATGTGGCGACCAGAGCCAAGCAAACTTTCAATAGAATTTTTTTCTTTACAATGTTTTCTATTGCAAGTCTCTAAGCCTGACTTTTAAGCCAGAAACACAGAAACAGGTTATAAAGCGAATATGCCTCGTAATAACGGGAAGTTAAAAATACTGGCATAAGACCCTGTTCCGACGTACGAAACCTGTTAGCGACCAAATGGATCACCGGTTTAACTCCTTTTATTTCCGGTGAGAGGGCCTGCCATATCGTGTGGTAGGCCTTTATTTATGTGCGCTCGGCAGGGCGCGTGGTGTGTAAACAACATTCAGCCTCAGCTTAAATAGAATCTTGGCACTGACTGGATGGAACGTTTTACAATTATTTTAGAATTGGCACATTTAGTGCGGCGCATACGCCGTAATTCTTAATATTATTTCTGCAAATGACACATCCACATCGGATACCCATCGATTTAACTTGTTATTTGATGTGAGGTGCTATTGGCTTGTTGCAATACAAGGTTATATGACGTATGCAATCAACGTTATTTAGCGGATTAAAAATTAATAGACGTGCCATGCTAACAAAACGAGATAGATGTTTTTATTGATAGTTGTACATTTATATTGATCGTAATTAAAATCAGTGCCGAATTTTGGTTCGGAATATTCTAAAGGAGGAAGTAACTATGAGGAAGAGTTTGAGTAGCATGTCGTACTTGCTTTGCGCCCTGCTGTTGTTTGCGTTGACAGGTTGCGGAGCCAACAGTCTCACCAGTGACAACAACGCGCAACCGAGTACTGTCACGGCCAAAATTGTTTTGGCAAAACAGCTCGGTAAACAGGTTGGCGCCGTAACAGTCGATACTGGTGTAAAAACCCGCTTGACGGTGACCGGTGCGACCATCCCGACCGCCAAAGAAACATTTGACGGTACTGCTGGCGGCAGCATCAAGGTGTATCCTGGCGATAACCTGATTGTTACCGCAGAAATTCTCGACTCGACCGGCGCCGTAGTTCTCGAAGGCTACTTTGCCAACGTATCGGTAGCCACTGGCGCCACTAAACCGGTCAGCATCGAAGTTGCTTATCCGGTTGTTAAAGCAGATAACGTAACCTGTCTGGCATGCCATGCCGGCACCAAGGATGTGACCGGTCAGAATCTGGTTGCAAACTACAAACAGTCCGCTCACTACTCGAACGATCTCGTTTATTCGGCTGCACAGCTGGCGGACCTCGCAAATAAAGGGGTCACTGGTGCGACTCAGCCCGGGTGCGCCGGTTGCCACGGTAACCAGCATGATGTCGGGAATCCTTCCGCAGCCGGCAGATGCTTTGCTTGCCACAGCGGTACTACGGCTACTCTGCCCGTTATTCATGCCGGCAATGCCGTACAAATAACCACCACAAACTGCACCACCTGCCATCAGCCGCATAACACCAAGCAGTTCTTTGGTGGCCGTTGCATCGCATGCCACTCCGTTGGACAGGATGCAACTGCAAAAGGCAACTATGTAGACGACAACAGTGGCGTACGTGCAATCACCACTGAATTCAGCAAATGGTCACATCACGTAACCGGTGTTGCTCTTAACGATGCACACTGCGCTGCATGCCACCTTGAAGGTACCGTTGTCAATGACGGCAATGGCAATGTCGATGTGGTAATTGATACAGCCAAGCATATGTCCGATAACAAAACCCATCTGCGTAATGCCGATACCGATGCCGACTTTGCATGGGATCCGGCAGCACCTAACCACAGCGGCATGGATAACTTCTGCATGAGTTGCCATGACAGCAATGGTGCAACTTCACCGATGAGCGGCCAGATTCAGGCGTTGATCAACGCGAAAGGCATTGCCGCTCAGGGTAAAGTCGCATCCGCTTCCAACCCGTTCGGCGACACCATCTCCAACCAGTACGACAAGATGCAGCGTCCGGCCGTTGTTGATGCAAACAGTCAGTTCAACACAACCAACAATTCGCACCATGCGGTAAAAGGGAAAAAATATTCTGGCCGGTCCAGAGTGTCTAAAGGCGGTACAATTGCTGATGCTGCCTTCACCGCGAATTCGTCCGCTGCTATGCCTGGCAAACGCAGCACCATTTATGATGCCGGCAAGTTTGTGGCCGATTACACGACATTGGCTAATGCTGACGGTGAAACCGGCGTTTCCGGCACTCTCAGTGGCCGCAATGGTGGAGCTGCAGTCGGCGATGACTCAACCCTTCACTGCGGCGACTGCCATACCGTTGGTCAATATCGCGCTGCTGATGTCGGCAGCCGCTACAACAAAGCTGTTATCGGCGCTCACGGTGCCAACAATGAGTATCTGCTGCGCAACAACGCAGGTACCGATGCACGCCACATCGGTGCGACAGCTGCGAACCAGGATGGCACCAAGCCGTATCTGGTCTGCTACAACTGCCACGCACTTTCCGCGTACGGCGGATTCTCCGGCGGCGCCCATATCGGCGAAAGCTCCAATAACTGCAACTCATATCAGAACACCTTCGGCAACTACACCGCTACCGGTACAGCCCGTCTGAATAGTAGGTCAACTACCGGTGCACTTGTACGGTCCGGTATCGGCTACGGCAATATCTTCGGTATCCAGTGTGCAGCTTGCCACAACAGTGGTCTCGACAATGGCTACGGCGGCATCCACGGTTCCAAGGTACAGACCTACACCGACGGCATGGGTAACACAACCAAGCACTTGCGCTTCTTGCCAGGTGTCAACAACGTCATGTTTGTTCCGGGTACCAAAGGTGGTTTTACCGGCGGAACACAGGCTGTATACAAAGCGTATTCCGGCAACAGGAATGGCACCGGAAGCGGCAAAACTACTGGCCAGACATACAGCTTGCTGCCGGTCAGGAACACTCCGTATATTACCGGTCAAAAAGCCGGTTCCTATTCGTATACTACCGGCGGGGTCAGCAACGATCTGAACTGGGAACAGTGGAAAAACCAGTCGATCGCCGGCCAGACCGATCCGGTTGCTGGTGCAATGGGTTGCTATACCCTGACCGCTGCTCCTGCCACTCCTGCAGTTAACTATCTGCAGACAGCAGGGTACCCAACTGATGATATCCGGTATGTCGTTACCGCCGGCGCCACAGATGTTGACGGCACATTGACATATGGTAACTGGGGTGGCTGTACTGACCATAAAACCGCTCAGGGTAGGTCAGCTGATTCACCGACCAGAAATGTTCTGCGTCCGGTAACCTACTAATCAGGTAAACTATTGTGGAGAGAGATAGATCTCTCTCCACAAATGCAATCAGTTTTGGCCGGCGCCTGGCGCCGGCTTTTTTTGTTTGCTCAGCGTAGCGGGCAGACCCGACCTGGAGAATGGCACAAAACGGGGGCTGGAGCTAAAGAGGGCTGGGGACGGGCAACCGTTACTGGCTACTCGACCGGTTGATGGTATTCACTATCAACATCATGGCACGTAGATGCCGAAATTCCCAGCGGGGGAGACCATCTCATCGGTTTGTGCCACTCTCCATGAAGGTAAAAATCTGGTGGTTACGCTGGTCTCGCTTTCAGGAGATAAGTTAACGATTTAAGATTTCAAATCAAAAGGCAACCAGTCTGGTGTCTCCAGTTACATTCTGATGCACAGACGGCAGTGGTTAAACTGGTCGCCAATGGACTGCGTTAAGAAACGTAACAGTTTTAGGGAGCTAATATTCAAGAGGGAGCCCATATTTTCTCCAACCCGTCATTTGTCCTGCAAGGAGGGAGACGTTCCTGTAGCCGTACATAATCAGTAGACTTTTTACTATGATTGCACGAGGGCCATGTTCGCAAGTAACAACCAATTCGGCATTTTTAGCTGACGGTATCTTTGCGAAGCAAAACAGGATTTTCCAGGCAGGTGCGTGAACTGCGCCTTGAATGTATCCATTTCTGAATTCATAAAAAGTGCGAACATCGACAATAACGGGTGGATTATGTTCTTTAATTCGCTTCAACAACTCAAGTGGGTGCATAGTTTGTCACCTTTAACTGTATTGATATTCCCGCACTCGAAATATTCCCGGGGAGTATTCAATCCCAAAAGGCCCCCGTGTGGTATGTATTGACTTCGGCGATCAACTTTTCAAAACAATCCCTGTTTCTCCCAGTCGGATACGGGTGATAAAAATGCTTCTATGGCTACATCTTCTCTCCACAGAAACCAGGACCTGGTACGGCGTTCACAAAAAACGCGGTCAGGAAGCACTGGATTATTTTGACATTCTGCCAGAATTCAAGAACCGGCTTGTTCATGATTGTTGGAAAACGTATTTCGATCTCGCCTGCATGCATGCACTATGCAATGCTCATATTCTCAGGGAACTCGTCTTCATCCATGAAGAATGTAATCAAGTTTGGGCCAAGTCGCACTTCGATCTCCTCCTCGATATGAATAAGAAACGAGAGGAGCAAAAGATGATAGCTCCGTTCTTTCCAGAGGAAAGCTTGCTGGAATGGCATCAACAGTACAAAATAATACTGCGTGAGGGACGGGACGTTAATCCCGCTATCATCCCGGCACCAGATGCTCCGAAAAAACGTGGTCGTAAAAAACAGACAAAGGCCCAGAATCTGCTTGATAGGCTTGAAATCCATGAGGACTCGGTGTTAGCGTTTCTACACGATTTCCGAGTTCCTTTCACCAATAACCAATCAGAACAGGACGCCCGCATGATGAAAGTGAAGCAAAAAGTCTCTGGTTGCTTCAGAACTATTGAGGGTGCCGAATGTTTTGCCAGGATTCGTAGTTACATCTCCACAGTACGCAAACAGGGCCGAACTATATTTCAGGAATTGAAGGCAGCCATCATCGGAAATCCATTTATTCCGGATGCACCTGCAACAGGATAGTTCGCCAGCTCGTTACCAACTCAATTTACCACCCCATAAGCTATTCTGCTCAATAGCGTCAGGATACGTGTAGCTCTTTGATTCAGTGGCTGAGAGTCAAAATCCGCACAATGTCCAGCATACATTCCGATTCACAGCCAGTCTTCTGGTTTATGTCTGCTGACCTCTGAGTAGACACAATATTTTATAAATAAATCGCACCAGATATCACCTTACGGAGCAGTAGAATAAACCGGCGGTGGCGGCGGATACGCCGGAACTGCTGACATCGGCGGAGGAGGAGGCTGATACACAGGAGCAGGTGGTGGCGGTGGCATATAATAAACTGGCGGCTGTTCTGCCGGCACGACGATTACCCTTCTATGGGGATAGTACACAGGCACCGGCACCGCTGCTGGTTGCTGTATCTGATTCCCATGAGAAGCCATGCATTGTGAATATGCTATATCATAGCGTTGCTGCGCTTCTCTTGCCGAAACCCTTCCGGCATCTGCCCCGGCCGCGGTGCCAACCAATAAGCCCGCACCAGTTCCGACAGCCGCACCAGCTCCAACATTGCCGCTCGCCGAACCAAGAAGCGCACCCGCTCCGGCACCTACTAATGACCCTATTGCTGCCCCGCTAATAGTGTTTTGATTCTGTGCATTAGATGCAGATACGCCAGACGATTTCTCACCCCACTTGCGGCATTCGGCATCCTCTTCTTGGAACTTTGCAAACGGCTTGCCCTGTGCCGGCATCACCATAACACTCGGGCCTTGCGGCATTGTGGTGGCACATCCGCAAACAGCAAGCACAAACGAGCTCAATACGATTAACCTTAAATTATTCATGGCGTATCCTTTCCATCGACTTTATCGATCCGGAGGTTTTAGAGTAACTATCATCATTCCACCTGGATATTATTTATATTCTGGAACTGTGCAGTAAATATGTATTAAATGTGGATTTTTCAATATCCCTGCGCTTCGCTGCCTGTCAATTCCCGATATAAATTGTAGTTTTCATTAATTCTGTAATAAAACTACGACCGTCACGATTTTCCCGTGATATGACCTGCATAGCGTTACATTTCTTCCCGTGGTCGTGCCAAAATATAAAAACATAAACCTGATTAGAATCTTGACAGGCATTGACACCAGAACCCATTTTTAACAAAGACGCCCCTTGGTCACCATTTTCCCCAACGAAATATTGGGCTCGTTTCGATACTACCTGCCGGAGAAGCTGATATCACCTGTGAGCGACATCAACAATATCAATATGGCCCCGGCGGCGCTGGTACAACCTTCATCCAACCTCTCGGGCACTGATTAACATTTGGATAATAGCCGGGTGGATCTTGACAATAATACCAGTAGGCCGGTTGGGCTGGCACTGCCTGCGGTGCCAGCTGCATGTAGACCACTGGTGCCTGTTGAACGACAACAGGAGGCGGATAATAGCTGGGTGAGTTTACGGGTGCGCCAGTTCCATAATGCCAATCCCAATGATAATGATGACGATGAGACGTAGCTGATTTCGATGTGGCAGCCGAACCAGTAGGTTCATTCATATAATTAGTCCTCGCACTTCAGCATCAATGAATTATCAAAAACAAAAAAACTTACTGTGAAACATCATATAAGAACAAATCAGTTCCGCCTTAAAAATAACGAACTCAATAATTGTCCAAATTCCTTGATGTTATATGGTTTGGCAACAGCACCGGCAAAACCGTACGAATGATATTCAGACATGATAGGATCATTTGAATAGCCGCTCGATACGATTAGACAGGCGTTCGGATCAAGAGCAAGTATTTGCTGTGCCGCTTCCTTACCGCCCATTTTGCCTGGAATTGTCAGATCCATGATAACTGTCAAGAATCGGGTTCCCGATTCAATTGAGTCTTTGTAAAGCGCGATGGCCTCCTCCCCGTTTTCACACGTCGTTGCATGATATCCCAGATATTCCAACATTTCTGAAGACAGGTCCCTGATACTCTCCTCGTCATCCATGACAAGAATAGGGCCGCCGAAATGGAGGCCCGGAGCCTGGACGACTGATTCAGATTGATAATGCGAGTATGTTGCACCAATCGAAGGAAGATATATTGTGACGGTGGTTCCTTTACCAACACGCGAATTGATTTCTATGTAGCCATTGTGCTTGCTCACAATCGAGTGGACCGACGCCAGACCCAAGCCGTTTCCATCTGCTTTGGTTGTGAAATATGGATCGAAGATTTTTTTCAGAATATCATCAGGAATACCACATCCTTCATCGGAAAATGCTACGCACACATAAGGTCCGGGGTGGAGATTCATAGGGTTGTTGGAGCCGATAGTTTCATTGCGCGCCGTGACGGTCAGAGTTCCGCCACCCGGCATAGCATGCGTAGCATTGATGACGATGTTGTGGCATACTTGGCTCATTTGTCCTTCATCGGCATCGATTGCATGAATCGAATCAGGTATTTCAATTATCCCTCTGACGTTTGATCCACTGAGCACAAGCCCCATGCTTTCAGTTACTATGTTCTGGAGAGATGTGATCTTTCTTATCGGCTCGCCGCCTCGGGCAAATGTCAGGAGTTGTTGTGCAAGCTCGGAAGCACGAACGGATGCTTTTTCGGCTTCAATAAGTGCCTTATAGGACTTGTGGCCAGGGTCAAGGAAGATTTCGGCAAGGGAAATATTGCCGATGATACCGGTGAGAATATTGTTAAAGTTATGGGCAATACCACCTGCCAAGACTCCCAGTGATTCAAGCTTTTCTATTTTCAATTGTTCTTTTTCGTGTTTCCTTTGATCTGTAATGTCACGGAATGACCAGAAGCGGCCAACGATCTCATCCCCCATCCTCAGCGGATAGGAGTGGCGATCAAATATACGTCCATCTGCAAGCTGGAGTAGATCCTGGCTGGAAGTATCCGGGTGTTCATACAAATCCATGACCTTGGCCAAAAACTCTTCCGGTTGTGCCATTTGGCCGCAAACGAAGTTGAGTACCGGATCTTTGATATGCGTTACACAAAGTTCGTTCGGTATATGCCAAAGCTCGACAAATTTACGGTTCCAACGGGCAATATCGCCTTTTCTGTCTACGATGAGAATTCCATCGGCTGCCGATTCGAGTGCAGCATTTGTTAATGACATTGAATATGAGAGTTCCTCCTCCGCTTTTTTGCGTTCGGTTATGTCAAGCACTGTAAGCATCAAGTGCTGCTCGCCACTGAACGTAAATGGGACAAATAGACAATCGAGATCAACGTGCTTTCCAAAGGTTGTCACCATACGATATTCATGGCGCTGCACTTCTCCTGTTGCCAAAGCGCGCTCGGCAACTTCCAACAGACCGAAGCGCTTCCACGATTGAATGTCCCTGATATTTTGCTGTTTCAGCTGTTCTATTGATGCTCCCACGATACGAGCAATTGCATCATTGGCTGAAATTGTTTCTCCGGTGGCTTTAAAGGTCTCAATGCCTAAAGGAGAAGTCTGCAGTATTGTCTGGATATATCTCATTGCATCGTTTGTTTGCTCTTCAGCCTGTTTGCGCTCCTTTAGTTCGACTTTCAGCTGTTTATTGGCATGATTCAGTTCGGAAGTCCGTTGCTCGACGCGCAACTCAAGTTCTTCTTTTGCCATGCATAGTTCGAGCTCATTTTCTTTCTCGCGTCTCCATCGGGTTAACATCGTACGGGATGAGATAAGAGTGAGCAGGGCAAAGAAGGCAACCAGACTAAGCTGTGTCAGTGCCTCTTTTCTCCATTCCGCATGATAATCATCATTTGCCAGTGCGACAACGACATACAGAGGGAAGGAAGATACTTTCCGATAAGAAAACATCCTTTCAACGCCATCGATCTTTGCGATGGATTTGAATGTGGCGCTGATCTTGCCAGCTTTGACAGCATCTGATAAATCTTTGGTCACCGATTTATTGCCGATTGCACTGCCGATACCAGCCTTTTCCGGATATCTCGCAATAACTGCCAGTTCATTATCACGGAGAGTAATTGATCCGCTACTGCCAACGTTTATCCCCGAAAATAGTTTGTAATAGCGGTCAACAGTAACGGCACCAAATACGACACCGCCAAAAGATCCATCCGGATTATTGATGCGGCGCGCAAAGTTAATTACCAGTATCTTTGCGATTCGTCCTGTGACTGGTTTGGAAATAAAGAGGTCATTCAGAGGGTTGTTTCGTGCGTAAACAAAGTAGTCGCGATCAGATACGTTTACTATAGCTTCCCCCGGACGGAGACCATAGACTGTTTCTCCTCTCGCATTGGTCACCCTGATGCCAAGGAGTTGAGGAAGATAAGAACTCGTCCTCTTTATATATTTGTTCAATGATTCAGAATTGATGCTTCTTTGCGTGAACTCTCTTTCCGTCTCATACTTCACAGCCAGAAGCGCCATGTCAATACTGTTTAACTCGCCACTTATGTAGCTATCAAGCGCTGTTGCAAGATTCTGGGTCGATACGGCAGCCTGCTTTTCAAAATGATGCCAGCTATTATATAAAGACACCCCGGAAAGGCCCGTTACAAACACATTCAAAAGGATTACGGAAATTGCCAGACGTTTTTTGAAAGCAGCAAAATAATCCGAAAATATTTTATTTTCAAGCATTGCTGTCTCCTGGCAGGAATTGGTTTGAATAAAGGCGCCAACCAACGTGCGTACGCTTTTTCGGTCGTGAACTCGTTGGATTGCTTATTATTGTCATCTAATAAGTCACACTCCTGAACATGCTTTCAATCGACATAAAACATCTTACAATTTCCGGATCAAAATGAGTTCCGCTATCACCCTGAAGCATCGATATCACCTGTTCGTGATTAAAACCATTTCGGTAGCAACGATCTGATCGTAGGGCATCGTAACAATCAGCAACTGCCATAAATCTTGCGGGGAGAGGAATATTCTTGCCAATCAGACGATCCGGGTACCCGCTGCCATCCCAACGCTCATGGTGATACAGAGCAATCTCTATTCCCATCCCAATAAAGGCATTGTCAGGATATTTATTAAAAACAGCCTGCATATTCTCAGCGCCAATGATGCAGTGAGACTTCATTACTTCAAATTCCTCAGATGACAACTTGCCCGGCTTTAACAAGATACTATCAGGGATGGCAACCTTTCCAATATCATGTAATGGTGAAGCATGCTAAATGCATATAATAAAATCTCCCGAGATACGATCTGAATATGCTGAATTTTCTGATAATTGCTTTGCTAATAGCTTACAGTATTCTCGTACTCGCTCTAAATGGGAACCCGTATTATCGTCACGCTGTTCGGCAAGTTTAGCTAAAGCGAAAATAGTTGCCTGCTGGGCTTCTGCGACATCTTGTATTTTCTTTTCCATTAATTTTTCATATTTAAGTTTGTTACGTAGGGTACTGAGGTCGAGATGTGTTTTGATCCTGGCATTTAATTCCATCGGATGAAAAGGTTTGGTTATATAATCGACTCCGCCAGCCTGAAATCCCTTGATTTTATCTTCAGTTGTATTTTTACCACTCATAAAGATCACTGGTATATCTTTGAGGACTGAGTTTTGTTTAAACCTCTCACAAGCAAGAAAGCCATCCATCTCAGGCATTACAATATCCATCAGGATCAGATCAGGTATTTCTTTGTGCGCTGTCTCCAGTGCTTTTGAAACGTCCAAGAATGGTAAAACACAGTATCCGTTTTTATGTAAAATGTTTTCAAGCAGACTCATCACTCCGGAATCATCATCTATAACCATAATACGTGATTTCTGTTCTGTTTGTAGATACATAGTCAGCTGGCCCTTCTATTGATTGACTATATTTAAATTTTACTGAATGGAGAGCGATCCATTCCGATGAGATGGTCTCCCCCGTTGGGACTATCGGCATCTACGTGCCATGATGGTGATAGTGAATGCCATCAACCTGAAGCGAGAGGAGACCACCACGAAGATTACCATCGTTTGCCTTGACTTGGCAAAAAATGTTTTTCACGCTGTGTGTTTCGATCGATGAACACTCCAAGGAAGTAAAAAAAAACTATGTTACGACGCAATCAACTGCAAATTTTCTTTACTCAACTGCCACCCCCATGCAAGCGGTGGGGTTCCCCAGAAAATTCTGTCGTAGCATATCCCAGCTTCAATAAGACGGAAAACCGCTCCCCCTGTCGGAAAACATATTCGATCTTCTGAATGCCAAACACTGAATGCCAACTTATGCGAGATAGTTGGCATTCGGGTCCTGGTACGGACTAAACCCACGATTGTATTCTGACGCCACTTTTCGTTTTTAGTGCATTAGTGACAAATGTCAGGACATCGGTTACCCGGATGTGTCAAGACATCGGTTACCTTTAATGCCCTTTTTTGTGTCATAACATCGGTTACCTTTATTAGAAAAATCATCTACGATGTTCTCCGTT
>Ga0118677_10007897_pt1 | contig 17356 bp, 15 predicted proteins | sample AliMusrvi5mmetaG_FD_86154 | JGI IMG/M metagenome (GOLD analysis project Ga0118677, IMG submission 86154) | reverse complement strand
GCGCCCAGCCATTTGATGTCATGCGTGCCGGCTTCTTCAATCGCGCGGCCGGCATCCACTTCGCTGAGCGGGCGCGGGCCTGCGTATTTCCGAAGCGTTGTCCTTGAAGCGCGGCGATGTTCCGCTGGGCGAAACCGTCACCATTCTGGGCAAAGGCCGCAAGGAGCGCATCGTGCCGGTGCTGCCGCTGCTGCGCGATGCGATTGATGCCTATGCCAAGGAAATTCCGTTCAACGGCGCACCCGGCACGGCGTTGTTTCTTTCCCGCCGCGGCAAGCCGATGAGCCCGCGCGAAGCGCAAGGCCTGATGCAGCGCCTGCGCGGCGCGCTGGGCCTGGCCGAAAGCGCCACGCCACATGCCCTGCGCCATTCCTTCGCCACTCATATCCTGTCGGGCGGCGGCGACCTTAGAAGCGTGCAGGAATTGCTGGGCCACGCCTCGCTCTCGACCACGCAGACCTATACGGCGATTGAGACGAGCCAGCTGATGAAGACATACGAAAATGCTCATCCGCGAGGCCGCAATCCGCGAGGCGGCTAGGCAGGCCCCAAAAAGTTCTTGTGGAACCGGCATGGCCCCGGACCGCCCGGCTCATAGGGCTTGCTTATTTTTGCGCCAAGGCGTTGGGTTTGATCCAGCGCAAGGCGGCAAGTCGGCATATCCGGTAACGAGTCGCCAGAACAGGCCTGACATGTTTCCAAAATCGCTGCGCTTGGAAGTGATCGGCCTATTGTGCCTGAAGGCACTGGCGCTGACCGCGATCTACTATCTCTTCATCGCGCCGCATACCGGACCCGAGCCGGATGGCGCCGCGACCCGCGCCCATATTATCTCTCAATCGCGTTAGGAATCCGAAATGGATATTGTAGAGCTTTCCCGGCTGCAATTCGCGATCACCGCTCTTTATCATTTCATTTTTATTCCCTTGACCCTGGGGCTCTCCATCCTGCTGGGCATCATGGAAACCGTCTATGTGATGACGGGCAGGACGATCTGGCGCGACATGGTGAAATTCTGGGGCGTGCTGTTTGGCATCAATTTCGCCATGGGCGTTGCCACCGGCGTCACCATGGAGTTCCAGTTCGGCACCAACTGGGCCTATTATTCGCATTATGTCGGGGACGTTTTCGGCGCGCCGCTGGCAATTGAAGGCCTGATGGCATTTTTTCTGGAAGCCACCTTCGTCGGCATGTTTTTTTTCGCCTGGGACCGGCTTTCGAAAATCCAGCATCTTGCAGCCACTTGGCTTTTGGCGATGGGAACCAATTTCTCGGCGCTGTGGATACTGATCGCCAATGGCTGGATGCAGTTTCCCGTGGGCGCGCGCTTCAATGCTGACACCATGCGCATGGAAGTGACCGATTTCATGGCCGTGCTGTTCAATCCGGTGGCGCAGGCAAAATTCGTCCATACCGTTAGCGCCGGTTATGTCACCGGCTCGGTCTTTGTTCTGGCGATCAGCGCCTACTTCCTTCTGCGCGGCCGGCATATCGCGTTCGCCAAGCGCTCTATGACGGTGGCGGCCAGTTTCGGCCTGGCGTCCGCCTTGTCGGTGGTGGTGCTGGGCGATGAGTCCGGCTACACCACAGGCGTCAACCAGAAAATGAAAATCGCAGCCATCGAGGCGATGTGGGATACCGAACCAGCGCCCGCTTCCTTTACAGTGTTTGGCCTGCCCGACCTGGCCAGCCATACCACCCGCTTTGAGGTAAAAGTCCCCTGGATGCTGGGACTGATCGCGACCCGCTCGATTGATACGCCGGTGCCCGGCATCAATCAGCTTGTGGATTTGGCGCAAACCCGCATCCGGGACGGCATTATCGCCTATCGGGCGCTGCTGGCCATTCGTGTTGCCCCGCAGGATCCGGCGCCCCGCGCTCTGTTGCAGGCGCATGTCGCCAATCTGGGCTACGCCTTGTTGCTGAAACAATTTCGTCCTGACATCCAGAACGCCACCGGTGATGAAATCGCAGCAGCAGCAGCCAGTACCATTCCGAATGTGCCGGTGCTGTTCTGGTCGTTCCGTCTGATGGTGGCCTGCGGATTCTGGTTCATTGCGCTTTTCGCCTTGGGGTTCTGGTATGCCGCCAAGCTGGAACTTGATCGCCATCGCTGGTATTTAAAATGCGCCTTTCTCACTTTGCCGCTCCCTTGGGTGGCGGGTGAATTGGGGTGGATCGTGGCCGAATATGGCCGCCAGCCCTGGGCGATTGAAGGCGTGCTTCCGACGGCCCTGGGCGTTTCGACTACCGCCGCCGGCAATGTCCTGTTCAGCCTGCTCGGATTCGCCCTCTTTTATTCGGCGCTGCTCGTGGCTGACCTTTACCTGTTGATCAAATATATCCGCCTGGGACCGGACGACATCCTGGCCCGGCCCGCCGATGCCGTCATTTTGGCAGGGGGGTGACGGCATGAGCTATGAGATGTTGCGCGTTATCTGGTGGCTTCTGCTGGGCGTGCTGCTCAGCGGCTTTGCCATCGCCGACGGTTTCGATCTGGGCACCGCTGCGCTTTTGACTTTTGTTGGCCGCAGCGATGTGGAGCGCCGCATCGCCATCAACAGTGTTGGGCCGGTCTGGGAGGGAAACCAGGTCTGGTTCATCCTGGGTGGCGGCGCGATTTTCGCCGCCTGGCCGGCACTCTATGCCGCGAGCTTTTCCGGTTTCTATCTCGCCATGTTTCTGGTGCTGGCGGCGCTGATCGTGCGCCCGGTCGGCTTCAAGTTCCGCAGCAAGCTGGAAGATCCCCGCTGGCGTGGCTGGTGGGACTGGGCGCTGTGCATTGGCGGCATCGTTCCGCCCTTGGTGTTCGGGGTGGCCTTCGGCAATCTGTTTGAAGGTGTGCCGTTCGGCTTTGACGCCGATCTGCGGATGCAATCCGATATCTCGCTCTGGTCGCTGTTGAACCCGTTCGCGCTGCTCTGCGGCTTGGTCAGCCTTGCCATGATCTTGATGCACGGCGCTGCCTGGCTGAATTACAAGACGCGCGGCCCGGTGCAGGACCGCGCCCGTTCCATCTTGCCTTATGCGGCTTGCGCCTATGGCGCGCTGTTCATTCTGGCGGGGGTGTGGCTCAGCCGCATGGCCGGATACAGCTTTACCAGCCCCGCCGCGCCGGACGGGCCATCCAATCCGCTGGGCAAGACCGTGATGCATGGCGCACCCGGCTGGTTGGGCAATTTCGAAAATCACACGCTGCTCTGGCTGTTGCCGTTTGGTGCGCTGCTCATGGCGGCATTGGCAATCCTTGCTCGCAAAAGCGCGGGAATAGGGTTCCTATTTTCCGCCTGCGTGCCGGCTCTGACGATCGCCACTGCGGGGGCTGCGCTGTTTCCATTCCTCCTGCCATCCTCACGGCAGCCCGGGGCCAGCCTGACGGTATGGGATGCCTCATCCAGCAAGCTGACCCTGGAAATCATGCTGGGCGCGGTGATCCTTTTCCTGCCAATTGTGCTGGCTTACACCACCTTCGTATACCGGGTGATGCGTGGGCCGGTGACGCGCGAGCAGATCGAAGCCGACAGCAAGACCGCTTATTAAGGAGTCGCACGCATGTGGTATTTCTCATGGGTTCTGGGTCTGGGGTTTGCCTGCACATTGGCGGTTCTAAACGCAATGTGGCTGGAAAATCGCCATCACGGCCGGGATTGACTTGGCGCAAGACGCGCGGGCGCTCTCGTTACCATCTGTTGGCAAGAGGCCCCGTGACACGCGGACAGGCAAATAGGGCCGATTCCGCGGGATGCGGCGGAAAATGCACATGGCGGAACGCCGGAAGAATGGGTACAACGCGCAAATGTTCCCTGATGCGGCAACCCGGTGGCATGACCCCAATTGCAACCAACGGGGAACTTGGGTAATTGATCTTCAGTGCCGCCTTAGCTCAGTCGGTAGAGCATCGCATTCGTAATGCGGGGGCCGCGTGTTCGAGTCACGCAGGCGGCACCATTTCAGCAAAACTTCAACGGCTTTTACCCTTTCCAGGGGGTGGGCTTTACGCACGCCGCTGCCGCTTTCGCACGCACACGCGCTTCAACGATATTGGCCGCCCGCGCCAAAGCCACGCCCATGCGGCGTTTGACGAAGGATTCCGGCTTGCCGAACAGGCGCAGGTCGCTGCCGGGAATTTTCAAGACTTCTTCCACGCCTTCAAACGTCAGCGCACCGGCTTCGACACCGCCATAAATCACCGCCGATGCGCCGGGTGATGCCATTTGCGTGGAGACGGGCAAGCCCAATATGGCGCGCGCGTGAATGGCGAATTCGCTTTGGAGTTGCGAGACCAAGGTGACCAGGCCGGTATCGTGCGGGCGGGGCGAGACTTCCGAGAACCAGACGTCATCGCCGCGCACGAACAGTTCGACGCCGAAAATACCCAGGCCGCCCAGCGCGCCGGTCACGGTGGCGGCGATATCGCGGGAACGGGCCAGCGCTTTGGCGCTCATCGGCTGGGGTTGCCAGGATTCGATATAGTCACCGTCTTTCTGGATATGGCCGATTGGCTCGCAGAAATGCGTGCCGTCCTTGGCCCGCACCGTCAGCTGGGTGATCTCGAAATCGAACGTGATTTCGCCTTCCAGAATGACCTTGGCTTCGCGCACGCGGCCCGCCGACAAGGCCTTCTCCCAGGCCGGTGCAACGTCCGCTACGGATTTCAGGCGCGACTGGCCTTTGCCGGAGGAGGACATCACCGGTTTGACGAAGCTGGGAAAGCCGATCTTCTCGGCCCCCGCCTGCAACTCCGCCAGCGATGATGCGAAGGCATAGGGCGATGTGGGCAGCTTTAATTCCTCCGCCGCCAGCCGCCTTATGCGCTCCCGGTTCATGGTTATATGCGCCGCGCGCGCGGTGGGGATCACGGTGCAAAGCCCGTCATCCTCGATCCGCACCAGTTCGTCGGTGGCCAGCGCTTCGATCTCGGGGACCAGAAAATGTGGTTTTTCCTGTTCCACCAGCGCGCGCAGCGCCCTGGCGTCGGTCATGTCTATGACATAGGCACGGTGCGCCACCTGGGCTGCGGGCGCGTTCACATAGCGGTCCACGGCGATGGTTTCCACGCCCAACCGCTGCAATTCCAGTATCACTTCCTTGCCCAGCTCGCCCGAGCCCAGCAGCATGACCTTGATGGCGGCCTGCGATAACGGCGTCCCCAATATCACGGTGCTACTTGCCGCCCATTTGCTGATGCAGAAAGGTGATGGTGCGCTTCAGGGCATCCGCGCCATGCTTGGTGGTGGTATCGCCGCCAAAGCCGTGTTTCTCGCCGGGAAAAAGCACAAATTCGACATGGGCATGCAGCGCCTGAATATGCTGCGCCAAGGCCTCGCCCTGGGACCAGGGAATGACCTGGTCGGAATCGCCATGCAGCAATAGCATTGGCGGAAAGCGATTTTCCTCGATTCCCACATTGGCCGAATCCATGCCGTAATAGATCACGGCGGCGGTGATGTTCTTGTCCAGGGCGCTGGCCGCCGTGCTGAGCGTGCCGCCGTCCGAAAAACCGATCAGGCCTATTTTGCCGTTCGATGACTTCTGCGCTTTCAGATAGTCCGCCAGATCGTCCACCAGATTGGCCCAATCGGCAAAGCGGTCTTGAAAGATATCTTGGCCTGCCGCCAATTGCTTCATGTCGGCAGGGCTGCGGTAATTGACCAGATAGGCGTCGAAGCCCTCCTGCGCCAGCGCGGCGGCATAGCGGTTGTAATTCTGGATCTGGCGATCAAATCCGCCCGCGCCATGCAGCATCATCACGGATCCGCGCGGCGCTGTGCCGGGTGCGCGGAACAGGGTCACTTGCACTTGCCGCTCCTTGGCGGGAAGCAGGATTTTTTCCCCGCCAATGTCGGCGGCATAACAGGTGGTTGCCGTCAGCAGAAACACCAGCGCCGCCGCGCTTTGCAACAATCGGTTCATGGCGAAATTCTCCCTGGCGGCGGGCTGGCACCCGCTGTTCCTTATGCGCCAAACTATACTATCCTGCCGCCCAAAATCGTAAGGGGGATGCCATGCGCAAGGCAGTTTCGGCTGGTTTTATCGGAACAATGACCCTGCTGGGCATCCAGGCCGCGCAGGCCCAGATACCCGCCGCGCCGCCGCCGCTTGCCACCGTGCTGGAGCAATCCAGCGAATATCGTTTTCAGCTTGATCTGCATGTCAGCGACGCTGTGCTGGCACGCATGCTGCCCGCCGGATGGGAAACCGCCATGGCGGCGCAAGGCCCGGCTAAAGACGCCAATCTGCGCCTGATCTTTGTGGACGCGGTGAATATCGTCGGCCCCGACAACAAGCCGCTGGGCAAGGGCGCTGGCCGCATCGCCATGCTGGCCGCGCCGGTGAAGAAGTCCGATGGCTCCGCCACCGGCCAGATGATTTTGGGCGGCATCAGTGAAACCGGCAATGATCCGGATGCCTATGGCGTCTATCTCAAAGCCGCGACGGCGAAAATGACCCGCAGCGCCAGCATGGCGAACGGCACCGCGACGGAAACCGACGATTGGGATTTTTCAGCGGCGGGCGGCGAGCATCTCCAGCTGCATCTGAAATTCACCCCCGGCGCGGCGACCAAGGGCGGCGGCGACACCCGGTTCTACAATCCCGCCGATCCCAGCCAATTTCAGATATCGCGCACCCAGCAGGTGACCGACATCACGCGCAATGTCACCACCAACCCGCCCGACCGGGTGCTGGAATTTTCGCTGAAGGCGGGTGGCGGCAAATATGCAGCGCTTCTGGATGGCGCCAAGCCGCTCAGCTGGGATTCCCAGCCGGTCTATGTGCGGACAATCGGCGCGCCCTAGATCAGCGCCAGATCCTGCGGCTGGGCCGACGGGAATATCTGTGTCAACTGTGCCTGGTTCAGGCCATAGGATTTTTGCAGCACGCCGCCGATCAGCGAACGATAGTCATTCAAGACCGGCCAGTCGCGATCCTGAAACAGATTGGCCTGCGTCACCGCTACCTGGCGCCCTGCCATGCGGCCGCCTTTGATGCCGCCGCCCAGCACCCAATAGACGCTGCCATGGCCATGATCGGTGCCGCGGTCGCCATTCTCGCGGAAGGTGCGGCCAAATTCGCTGACCACGATCACGATGGTGTTGTCCCACTGCGGCCCGAGCGTAGTGGCCAGCAGCGCCAGGCCGCGCCCCAGCTCGCCGATGCGGTTCGCCAGATAGCCATCGGCGCCGCCCTGATTGACATGCGTGTCCCAGCCGCCGACATCGACAAAGCCCAGATTGAATTGTTCACGCATCAAGATGCCGATGCGCCGGGCCGATAATTCAAAACCCTTGGGGCTGACGGCATCGCGGTTGGCCGCCTGCATCTCGGCGGAAATCGCCTGATAGACTTGATCCTGCACCTTGAAGCCTTCGGCCACGGCAGGCGCCAGTTCCTGGCCTTGATACATGGATTGGATCAGCTCGGCGTTCCTGCCCGCTACCCCCGGCTTGCCGGTGGAGGTGAGCGCGATGTTGGGAATGGGCTGCGGCCCACGGAATGACAGCGGCAAGGTGCCGGTAAAGGCGATGGGCGTGGTGCCGGCCAGTGCCGCCGCGGTACGGCTGAGAAAGCCGGAGCGATAATCGCGCGTGCCGGCGATGGGCTGGCCCAGTTCGATTGTGTCCTGGGTTTCGAAATGCGAGCGGCTGGTATCATCGGTGCCGGCAAAGGGCACGAAGGCGACCTGTTTTTTCTGCCACAGCGGATAGATGGACTCCTTCAGCGCCGGATGCAGGCCCCACTCATTGTCCAGCGCCAGCGCCGCGCTGCGCGCAATGGCCAGATTTGGACGCGCGGCATAATAAAAATCGCTCGATACCGGAATGACGATATTGGAAGCGTCATAGGCGCCGCGCAGAAACACCACCAGCAAGCGCGGGCCGGAAACGGGCAGGGCATAGAGCCTTCCGGCATTGCCCAGAAGCAGCGGCACCGCGGTGGCGGCGGATGTCAGGAATTGGCGGCGTTGCATAAGGCTCTCCTTAGCGGTGCATGAATTCCGGGGAAGCCAGGAACAGCATATTACGGTCGGCGGGGCTCTGGCCCTGGTTCAAGGCGCCCAGGGTTGCGGGCGACAAGGTTGGCGCGACCGCCTGGTAATAGCGCGTCTGCTGGATCAAAGGCGGCGGCGCCGGCTCCGGCGCCTTGTCGCCCGGCAGTTTATAAAGCCCCGAATGGCCCAGCCCGATCTGGCGGGCGATCTCAAAGCGCGTCTCCATTTCACCGGGCCCAGACCAGGCGGCTTGCGTCATGGGATAACCGTCCGGCGTCTCATGGCCGTAGAGCGGCTCGCCCATGCGGTTCAGCCAACCGGTCAGCGGCTGGCTATTGAGGATGACTTGCTGGCCATAGGCCGCGCGCAGCGCCGACACGGCATAATGAATCGGGTCTTTGAATTTCTGGCCCAGCGACGCCTTGAATTCGGGGGATGCGAACAAGGTGGTCAGCACGGCTTTGATGTCGCCGTCATTGGCCAGCCAGGTCGCCATCATCGCCTGGATCAGGCTTTCCGGAGGATCGTCGCAGCAGAAATACTGCGCCAGTTCGGTGGAGATATAATGCGCCGTGGGCGGCTCGGCGGCGAGAATGGAAATCGCCTTGTCGACCTCTTCAATGCCCATGGCGGTGATGGTCGCGCCCAGGAATTTCTTCTCGCCGAAGTCATGGCGGTTGGGATTGAACTCGAACATGTCCTTGCCGCGATAATAATAGAGATAGCGCGGCGCCACCTTGGCCGGCTGGCCGGTGCGGTTGATGCCCATGCCGGTGAGGATGCGCGCCAATTGCTGCACATCGTCCTGGCTATAGCCGCTGCCGACGCCCACCGTGTGCAGTTCCATGATTTGGCGGGCGTAATTTTCATTGACGTGCCCTGCCGCATTCTGGAAATTTACGAGATATTGCAGCATGGCCGGATGCACCACGGTGGCGGCCAGCAAGTCGCGGAATTTGCCCAGCACATGCGGGCGGATCGCGCTTTCTTCGTAATCGCCGACAAAGGCGCGAATCTCATCCTTGCTCTGGCTGACATTGAAATGGTTCATCCAGAACCAGGTGAGCTGCTCCTTGAGCTGGTTTTTGGAATAAAGATCGCGCAGTAATGAACGCGTCTGCGCCTGCCGCGCCAGGCCGTTCAGTTTCTGCTGATAGGCTTTCTGGGCAGGATCATAATCGGGCGTGCCTTTCAGTTTCTGCGCCGCCTGTTGCAGGTCGCGCACCTCTCGGTTGATCGCCGTCAAGGGTTTCTGGCTGATCTCCATGGCGGCGATCTGGGCGGCGGCATCCGGCGGCAGGCCGTCATCAGCGGACGGATTCAACTGCGCATTCAGATATTTCTGTAAGCCCAGAGCAGCCAGCGTCTGCGCATCCGCCGTCTGCGCGCCCCAACTGACCCGGTTGAGCACCGCCATGTCTGACGGGCTGGTGTCCAGCGGCGCCATGCTTTCCTGCACGGCATGAAATTGCGGCGGCAATGGCGGAACCGCCGGGGGCGGTGTCGCGGTCTGGGTGCAAGCTGTCACCGCCCCAAGCAGAAGGGCAAACGGCACAGTCTTGTGAAGGGTCCAGCGCATCATCCTATAATGTGCCGAACTTAGCTTATCTGCCGCGTGGAACCGCTTTATTCACGGCCCGACAGCATGAAATGTTGGCAATTCATCCCTTGTTCAGAATGAAGCCTCAATTGGTATTGGCTGCTGTCAAATTGTCCCACACCAGGCCTTCATGCTTGACGATCAGGTCAACATCCTGGGGCAGCATGTAGCGTTCCGTTACCAGCTTGTCCGCCGCCGCCTTCACCTTGGCGAGATAGGCGTCGCGGCTTTGATAGCGCTCGGAGATGGAACGGCGTGGATCGCCGGTCTTGTCCCGCTCTGCCTTGGTGCGGGCAAAGGGTACGAAGGAGCCTTGCAGCGGAATGATTTCGGTGGGCGAGCCGGTGGAAGCATCGCGGAAATTCCAGCCCGTATAGGTGGCCAGCGGCACCGCGATTTCCGGCAACCGGATGCCGCCCGTATCATTGCCATCCTTGTCCACCGCCGGCACCAGGAAGGGCAGTTTGGGCGCATCCAGGGGGCCGCCGCGATCAGCGCGGTAGCCGCCCGGAATCCCGGATGGCGACTGCACGCCGGGAATGGCGGGGAAGTTCAAATTGGCATGATTGACCAGAGTGCCATCGCTGAGGCTGGGATATTTGTTGGCCGGCGGCTGCACGCCCTTGCGGACCCAGCCATCCATGCCTTCGAAAATAGCGCGCATCGCCACGGTGTAATTGTTGGGATTGCCTTTCTGTTGACCGGCGCCCTTGGCCGGCGGGAAGGCGGCGGGGCCGTGCTGGGCGCTGGCCCACATATAGACGCGCACATTGTCCGGCAGCTTGAGTTCGGTCTTGCCGTCCAGCGCGGTGTAAAGCAGCGCCGCATCGCGGCCGCCGCCGGTATTCTCCACTTCGCTATTGGTATAGATGATCTTGGGCACCACCGATGGGCTCATATGCATTTCCATGCCATCGGTCTTGCCGGTGATCGGATCCTTCTGCGGCACATCCGAGTAGGGGAACATCGAGCCTGTGAAGATGCCAAGGCCATCCTGCGCCGAGAACGGGTTGACGTAATCGCCGCGCGCCGCGCCGGAAATCTGCGCCCACATCACGTCATAAGCCTTGCGGCCCTGCTCGTCGGCATTGAAACCGTCATAGAGGAATTCGCGCACAAAGCGGCCGGTCTGCGACGCGCCATAGAGATAGGCGTATTTGGCCGAAACCGGCATGTCCTTGCGATAGCGGATCGCCGAGGCTATGTCGCGAATGGCGGCGTAACCCAGGCCCAGCACGGGCGAATTCTTGGCGGTATAGATCAGGTCATAACGCTGACCGGCGACAAAACCCGTCTTCAGGTAGAGCGAGGTGGGATCGGGAATGACTTGGCCATTCTCCATGCGGGCGAATTGCCATTGGTCGCGCGGAATCGGTTTGGGCTTGTCGAAGGCGCCGGTCGCCACCTGCAGCACATCGTCCTTGCTGTTCATGTCCGCCGGCGTATAGCGCGATGTGTCCGGGTCCATCTTCAGGGTCGGGCTGTTCTTCAGGATGATCCAGGGCGCGCCGATGCCGAAGGTATTGACCTTGCCGGTCATCGGCTTGCCGCCTTCCATGGCGATGGGAAGATTGACCGCGACCATGCCCGGCTTGTGATCAACGCTGTGCTGCCAGCCGACCCAGACGAGCGTAAAGCCTTCCTTGAACAAGGTGCCGTCGCCATATTGTTCTTCTTCCGGCGACTGCTTGCCAAGGAAAGGCTGCGAGAAGGTGGTGGAGAGGCTGCGCCGGCCGCGATTGGAGGCTTCGAAGAACGCCACGCCATTGCCTTTGGCGGCGTCCTTGGGCCGGTCAATATAAATATCGGACGAAAATTCCACCATGCCCTTGGCGTTGCGCGGCGCCTTGTCGAGGTCAGGAATGATTTTGTTGCGGGGATTGCCCGGATCAATGGTGAAATAGGCGGTGCCGATCAACTCTTCATAAGCGCCGGTGTTGCCCCAGGCCTTGCCGCCCAGAACATCCCTGGTGGATTTTATCTCGATGCGTGAAACATCGGCCTGGGCCGCCGCAATGCTGGTCAGGGCCCCGGCGGCGACAAGCAGCGCCGGCATGAGCATCCGCATAATGTTTTTCATGGCAGCCCCTTTGAGGATCGGTTCGGAATCGGTTTGGACGCGCAAATGCGTGCCGAACGGCAGCGGCGCGAAGGTTACACCCCTGTTGCGGCGGGTCAATAACGCCGCTCATGATGCAGCGCACACTCAGCGTGTCAGGACGCGGCTATATAATGCGTCTAGAGCTGCGGCTTGGCGGCCATGTGCTTGCGCCGGAAGCCGGCATAGAGGCTGGCAGCCGACAATGCGTAAAGCGGATATTGCACCCACTGGTTGATATGCTCGGGCAGGGCCACGGAAGCGATGCCGAAGCAGAGCGACGCCATCAGCGCCAGCGGTTTGAGATAAGGCGAAGGACCGCGCGATTTCTTCCAGGCCTTGAGTTCATCGGCTACCGGATCGGCGAATATTGTTTGCGTAGAGGCGGCTGCCACACTTGGCCGCGAGATTTTCGTCATGACTGGCAACGCTGCTTGTGGTGGCTGGCGTGCGCCGCGCCGCCCGAAATTTGCCTTGTTCATGCGGCATGTTCTTCACTTGTGAGGCGGCATGGCGATGGCATAACAAGGCCAAAATGAAAACCCGTTCTCTTACCCACCTCGTCTATCTGATCACCATTGCAATAAAAGGCGCCGACGGTGTTATCGAAACCCTGCTGGGGCTTCTGATCGCCATCACCGGCCCAGACAGGCTTTATTCCATGATATTGCATTTCACCACCCCGGAGCTGGCGGAAAATCCCGCCAACCGGACGGTGGCGGCCATCCAGCATGGTGCGGCGGGATTGGCGCATGCCTCGGCCAGGTTCATGATTTTCTATCTTCTCGTTCACGGTATTCTGAAATCGGGGATTGCTGTCAATCTGCTGGCCGGCAAGCGCTGGATATTCGCGCCCGCCTGCGTGATCCTGACAGGGTTCATCCTCTATATGGGGTATCACACCACGCAGCATTTTTCCCGGTGGCTGCTGGGCTTTGCCCTGTTTGATCTTCTCACCCTGGTGCTGGTGATCAATGAGTGGGTGGGCGGTAAGCAACACCAGCCTGCCTAACCGGTCATGGCATCGGCACGCGCCAAGACGCGCTGTGGCGGCAGGATCAGTGTGATGCGGGTGCCTTGCCCCGGCTTCGACTGCACCTCCAGCTCACCGTCATGCAGGCGGGCCAAAGAGTGCGAAATGGGCAGCCCCAGTCCCGTGCCCTCATGCTTGCGCGAAACAAGCGAATCGATCTGACCATAGGGTGACATCGCCTTGGTGATGTCCTCCGGATCCATGCCGATGCCGGTATCGGCGACGATGATGCGCATACCGCCATCGGCTCCCAGCGCCGCCTTGACCGTAACGCGCCCGCCCGCAGAGGTGAATTTGATGGCATTGGACAGAATATTGAGCAGAATCTGTTTGAGCAGCCGTTTGTCGGCGACCAGCAGCGGCAGGTCCGTGGCAGGCAAAACCTCCAGACCGACGCCAGATTTCTGGGCCCTCTCGCGCACCAGCGACGCCGCATCGGCGATCAGGCCGGGGACGGATATATTTTCTTCGCGCAGCTCAACCTTGCCGGCGTCGATCTTGGAAATATCCAGAATGTCGTTGATCAGATCCAGCAGATGCTGGCCGCTATTGTGCACGTCATTGGCGTAATCCACATATTTCGCCAGGCCGACAGGGCCGAACAGCTCTTCCTTGATGACTTCGGAAAAGCCCAGAATCGCGTTCAGCGGCGTGCGCAATTCATGGCTCATGCTGGCCAGGAATTCGGACTTGGCGCGATTGGCGTCATCGGCGGAGCGCTTGGCGCGGTTGAGTTCGCCGACCAGGGCCAGCAGCCGCGATTTTTCATTTTTGAGTTGCTGGGTTAGGGCGACGCTTTCGGCTTCGGCCAGGGATTTTTCGGCGATGATGCGCTCCCGCTCCCGCAGGTTGGCGAACATGGCGACAATGCTGAAAATCACGAACAGCAGCATGCTGGCGCCCAGTGCCGCGATAAACAAGTTTGTTTTCCGCAGGCTTGCCGTGCGCCGCGCCATCTGGGTGCGCAATTCCGCGACTTCGTCTTTCTGGACAGCGTCTGTCAGCAGGCGAAAACGATTCATCGCCGCCAAACCATCGCCGGTGCGGACTATCGCCAAGGCGGCGTCGCGATGGCCGGAATCGGAGAGCGCCAGGATTTCCGTCAGCTTGGCCAGCTTGCGGTTCTCTTCTTTTGCCAGCAGGCCGATCTGGTTGCGCAGATGGGGGGTGTCGCTGGTATAATTTTCGAGTTTCTTGTTGATTTCCGGCAATTGCCGCACGGCATTGTCGTAGGGCGCCAGAAAGCGTCTTTGGCCCGTCAGCAAATAGCCGCGCTCGCCGCTTTCCATATCGTCGGTCAGCACCGTCAACTGATTCAATTCGTAGCGTATGGCGGAAGCCTGCACCACGGCGCGGTTGGCATCTGTATTGCGCAATGTTTGCTGGGTGAGCAGCAGGCCGATCAAAAGTCCGATCAATGGCAGCCCGATCGAGCCGATGGTCAGCAACACCCGCGGCTTCAGCAGCCACGATGGAAAGTTCAGGGTTTTCAATCCCAGCAAATACCGGCCTAAGTCATTTTGTCACGGGCAGAATACCGCCTTGCTGTTAGCGATTCATGAAAGCGTGGGAACCCAAGTAAGTTTTGCTTAGGCATGAAAATCGCGCAAAGCCGCGTTTAGTGCGCTGTCAGTTCCGTCACCAAAGCCTGATCGTTATAAACATTCTTCAGCGCTTCGGTGATGGCGGCGGTGGAAACGGAAACGGCGCGGTTGACCCGGCCATCAAAGCCGAAGGCGCCGCCAAGGCTTTCGATATTGCCATCGAAGATCGCGCCGACCACTTCGCCCTTGGCATTGATGGCAGGCGATCCGGAATTGCCGCCAATAATGTCATTGTCGCTGGCGAAATCGAACACCGTGCCGGGATTGAGCTTGCTGCGCGCCGCCTGCCAGCGCGGCGCCAGGTCGAAGGGGAACTGGCCGGTGGCGCGATCCCACAGCCCGCCATAATAAGTGAAGGGCGGCACCGTCACGCCGTTATCGTTCCAGCCGCTTACCTTGCCGTAGCTGAGACGCAGCGAGAAAGTGGCATCGGGATAAACGCTGGTGCCATAGGCGGCGAAGCGCGCCTGGGCGATCTTCTGCGCCGCGCGGTCCACCGGGCCCGAGACATGCTCTTCGTAATCTTTGCGAATGGCGCGGCCAGCCGGATCGGTGGCCAGCACGAATTTTATCATGGGGTCACTGGAAGCGGTGACCGCCGCCATGCCGCCGTCCCACAAAGCCTTGCGGATGGCGGGGTCGCCAAGTTTGGATTGGGCCAGGCGCGCCGAAAGCGTCTCCGGCGAATCCTTGCCCAGGAAGATTTTCGTGCCATCGCCATCGGCGGTCAGGTTTTCGCGCAGTTTGGAAAGCCAGAATTCCAGCGCCACCTGTTCCAGCTCGGGATAGACCGGCTGGGGATCCAGAATGGTCTTGGACAAAAGCGCCAGCCGGCTGTCGGTATATTCCGGCAGGCGCTCGCCATTGGGCTTGGATTTTTCCGCAGCGGCGCGCACCAGTTGGCGGGCGAAGCGAAACAGGTCTGAACCCATGCCCGCGCGGGATTCCAGAAAGCCATAGCGGTAATAAAGCGCCCGCTGGTTGACTTGCGCCTTGGCGATATCACCCCAGGGATCGCCGATATCGGCAGCGAGTTTTGCATTCTTCGCCACCCGCGCTTTCAGGTCGGCATCGGTTTTGCGCGCCGCCGTGATCAATGCCGGGTCCACCAGGGCTTTTTCTTCACCGCGATAAGCTTTGTAGCTGTTCTCAATCCCGAACAGCAAATCGTTGGCGATGCGGGTATGCTCCGGGCTTTCCTCATCAAACCGGATCAGCCGGCCGCGCAATTCCGAGAATAGCAGCATGATTTCAGGCAGGCTGACGTCGCGCAGGGTTTCCAGTTGTTCGGCGGTGAGCAGGCGCTGGGTAGTGCCGGGATTGCCCGACACGAATAGCGGTTCGCCGTCTTTGGGCGCTGACACATTCCATACCAAATGATCGGGCGTCTGGGCGGGCTTGCCGTCTTCGTAAAGCCGGACAAAGGAGCAATCCAGATCGTAGCGGGGAAAATTGAAATTGTCCGGATCGCCGCCGAAGAAGGCCGTCTGGCCTTCCACCGCAAACACCAGCCGCACGTCGGAATATTTGCGGTAGGTGTAAAGCTTGTACTGGCCGCCCTGATAAAGCGTGATCACCTGGCAGCGGAAATTTTCTTCCTTGCCGGCACAGCCCTGCTTTTCCACTGCGGCGATCTCGCTGTTGCGGGCGCGCACAAAATCCTGACCGCTCTTGCCCGCCGCCGCCGCCGTAACGCGGTCGGTGACATCCGCAATACCCGACAGAATTTCGGCCTGCATCCCGGCGCAGAGTTTTTCATCTTCGCGCTTGGCCGTCTGAAAGCCGGCGGCGACATAATCGGTGGCGGAATTGGACAGTTCCTGGGCGCAATCGCGCACGCAATGATGGTTGGTCAGCACTAACCCATCGGCGCTGACCACCGAAGCCGAGCAGCCCACCGATAGCCGCACCGATGCGCCGCGCACATGGTCCAGCCACGCTTGATCCACCGTGACGCCGTATTTGGCCTTGACTGCGGCGGCGGGGAAATTGTCGAAGGTCCACATGCCTTCATCGGCCTGCGCTGCCAGGCTGATCAACAAAAACCCTGCACCGAACAAGGGCAGAAAAGCCTTCATCGTGGTTCCCCGCGGGATAAGACCGGCTTATCATTACATGCCCCGGCAATGAAACAAGGAGAACTGTATGCCCAGTGCAGCCAAGAGCGGTACGTTCAAAATCGGCGGCGAAATTGCGGTCAGCCGCCTCGGCTTTGGCGCCATGCGGATCACGGGCGCCGGCGTCTGGGGTCCGCCGCAGGACAAGGCCGAAGCTTTGCGTACCCTGGGGGCGTTGCCGGAATTGGGGGTGGATTTCATTGACACCGCCGATTCCTATGGCCCGGAAGTTTCCGAAAATCTGATCCGCGAAGCGCTGCACCCTTACAAAAATCTTTTGATCGCCACCAAAGGCGGGCTTATGCGGCCCGGTCCCGGCAATTGTGTGCCCAATGGCGATCCCAAATATCTGGTGACGGCGGCGCACAAAAGTCGCGAAAGGCTTGGTGTCGAAACCATCGCGCTGTGGCAGCTGCACCGCATTGATCCCAAAGTGCCGACAGGCGAGCAATTCGCCGCGGTGAAATCCTTGCTGGCTGACGGCGTGATTGCCCATGCCGGACTCAGCGAAGTGTCGGTTAGCGAAATCGAGGCGGCACGCAAAGTTTTTCCCGTCGCCACGGTGCAGAACAAATATAATCTGGTGGACCGCGCCAGCGAAGACGTGCTGGATTATTGCGAGAAGCACGGTATCGGTTTTATTCCCTGGTTTCCGCTGGCGGCGGGCGATCTTTCCGCGCCCGGCGGCGCGCTCGACAAAATCGCCCATGCCCACAAAGTCTCACCGGGCGCCGTGGCGCTGGCTTGGCTGCTCAAGCGAAGTGCGGTGATGCTGCCCATTCCCGGCACCTCCAAACAGAAACATCTGGAAGAAAATGTCACGGCGGCGGAAATCACTCTGTCGGATGAGGAATTCAAATTCCTCGACGGCGAAGGCCGCCACCAGAATAAGTGAAGCGCGCTTAGGCCGATAG
>Ga0118677_10007895_pt1 | contig 17358 bp, 19 predicted proteins | sample AliMusrvi5mmetaG_FD_86154 | JGI IMG/M metagenome (GOLD analysis project Ga0118677, IMG submission 86154) | reverse complement strand
CAAGTCCAGAGGACCTTCGAAGCATTCAAGTTTGATAGATATAAAACTGTTTTCGTTTTCCACTATAGTAACCCCGTCAGGATATTATAAGAGATGTTCAAAAAATAATGACTAAAAAAGTTAACAGGAACAAGAATAATATTTAAGGCCCCTGTATACAGTAGTACAATTATAAGGATAAAGCTGTAAGGTGCAAGCATATCAAGGCGTGCAGCCTGTTTATAAGACAGGAACATTGTTAGTACCCTTGACCCATCAAGAGGTGGGATGGGGATAAGATTAAAGAAGGCAAAGATCATGTTGATGTAAACACCCTGGGCCAACATTTGTGCTAGGGTCATAAGCAACTTGTTATCTGGCTTTGCGAACGTTGCAATGCACCCAAACATGAATGCAAAGATCGCCCCCAGTAGTATGTTGGACAAAGGACCTGCTATTGCGGACAAAGCCATACCTTTTTGAGGGTCTTTAAAGTTCCTAGGGTCTATTGGAACGGGCTTTGCAGCCCCAAGTGGAGGCAATCCCATGATGCTTAAAAGTATGGGGATAATTATGGTGTTTATTAAGCTTATGTGTGCCACTGGGTTCAGGGTGAGCCTACCCATATATTTTGCAGTTGGGTCACCTAATTTATTAGCCACCCAAGCGTGCGCATATTCATGAAAGCACAAGCTAAAGAGCAGAGGAGGGGCTATAAGGATTACATTCCTGATTGTTTCGTTCACGTCGCTATGCTCCCATTAATTCTTTGAGTATTTTAAGTTCGTCCTTGCCGTGTTTTTCTTTTCTGATGTTATGCAGTTCATGTTTTAGATCACAGCTGGATATGGTCTTAAAGTTTTTTTCTCTGAGCGCTCTCTTCCAGAGAGTATCCGTTATAGGGTCGACAGAGAGTCCATATTTTGCTTTGTATGCAGCAGCTCTAAATATATAAGCAGGCTCGTTGCTGAACAGGTCCCTTTGGAGTGAACGCAATACCTTATTTTCTATATCCTGAACCGCTCCAGCATAATCCATTATGTTCCCAAAATCTATTGCATTAAGGCAAACAGCCAGTGCATCTATAGAGAACCCTCTGCAAAAAGATTCACTTTTTATGTCACCCGCACCACCAGACATATCTTTTCTTGTTCTGGTAACTTTTATGAAATCGCATTCGCTGTAAGGGTTCGATATCAAAAAATATCTCCCGGCAGTTTTTACGGTTTTATCTGTAAGGATCTTGTATGAGTTCACAAAACTATCAACAGTTCTTTCTAGGTCACCGGTTACAACTATTTCAAGGTCAGAGCAGTCCTCTTTGCAGATGATGGACCTAGGGTACGCACCTATAAGGTAGGCCTTGGAATTAACTGCGTCAGCAGCGTTGCCCAAGCCCTTAAAAATGCTTATCAGCTCACCCGGTAATGTAGAGAACAATCGCATAAACGTGAAATTACCATTAGTTATATCAAGTGTAAATGTTTTTGTCCTACTAGCATTTTGCCTATAGTTTTGTCCCCAGTCTTCTGCCTATTCTTTATAGGACACGGTGTTCTTTTTATAGCGCCTGCTCGCCGCTATAAAAAGCCACCTAAGCTCTCAGTCCGCAAAGCTCCTTTCTCGCTTTTCGTCCTTCCGAGGTTGTCCTCTAAAGAATAGGCAGAAGACTGGAACCAAAAATAAGTTATAGACAATGTTTTAACTTACCTTGTGTGATTCCTTTTTTCTAGTAAGATTAACCTATTAGCTTAGGAGGAACACGTTATGTACCAACGTTCTTTTATCTTTATTACTGCACTATTTTTGTTGGTGAGTTTTTCTTGCAGCAAAAAAGAGATAACAGCAAAGGTGACAAAAAGATTATCTTTGGGCACAGAAACCACCTATTACGATGATGGCAAAGAAATAGGCAAAAGAATGTGCGATGTCTATGATGTGTGCTCAGGCGCTAATATACCAGACGGTGTAGTTAATTTTAATGATGATGAAACGCGCACCAGTTTTAAGGGAACTTATAAGAACAACAAGCGCGAAGGCAAATTTGTTTATTACGAAAATGGCAAACTTAAAACAGAAGCTAACTACGAGAACAACAAGCTTGATGGCGTGGGTAAAATATACTACGAGAGTGGCAAAGTAAGCACAGAGACCAGTTACAAACACGGTACGCAAGATGGAATTATGAGAACCTATTATGAAGATGGTTCCTTAAAAGAAGAAGTTTCTTATAAAAATAATAAAGCGAATGGGTTACTTGTTTCTTATTATAAGGACGGTAAGGTAGAGGTGGAAAAAACTCTCAAAAATGGAAAATTGAACGGACCTTCAAAACACTACGATGAAACTGGTAATTTACAAGAAGAAGTTATGTTCATTAACGACGTTACAGATGGGGTGCATAGGACCTTTTATAAAAATGGAAAAATTAAAGAAGAGGAAACCTTTGTTAGTGGTAAAAAAATTAGCTCAAGAACTTATGATGAAAATGGAAAGGCAAAACAATAACGCACCTAGGAGGTGGACGTGGTTAGATTGTTTTTAGTATTGCTTCTTATTTGTTTTTCAGTTGCATTATTTCCACAACAAGCACTTCAAAAGGTAGCGAACCATAACCTAATATACGTTGATGATCCTGACAGCTCTAATGATGTGATTTCAGCAACAACGTTTACGTTTCCTTTTAAGGATAAAACGATCCGGTTGTCTTTTTTATTTGGTCAGCTAACAAGTTTAGGTACCCCTCACGAGGGGATAGATATACAGGCTCCCGCAGGGGCTCAGGTTTTAGCATCAGCTGATGCTGACAGCTACTCATTTGTAGACAACGGTGCTAAATCCTATGGAAAACAATTAATCTTGAGTCACTCCAATGGAGCTTACAGAAGTGTATATGCACATCTTAATGGGCTTAATGATAAAATTTTCACTGAAGTTAGCAAACCAGATTTTAAACCAGGTACATTCATTAAGAAAAAGATTTACAAGGGAGACTACATCGGTAACGTCGGTTGCACCGGCCTTTGCGATGGTGCTCATTTGCATTTTGAGATTAGGGCGCTTGACAGCAAGTCTGGAGCATATACAGCAGTAAACCCCAAGCCCCTTTTGTCCAATTAACAAAGAGGTAAAATTGATTAAAGCTGTATTGACATATAACTAGTGCTGTGGTCTCTTTTGTCTGGTATCTAAGTACCAATAATATAACGAAATAATAGGGGGATGTTATGTCTATTAAAGTGGCGATTAACGGGTTTGGAAGAATTGGAAGGATAACTGCAAGGTTTTTGCTCGATAGCAAGGAAGTGGAAATAGTAGCGATAAATGATCTTACAGATACAAAAACTTTGGCACATCTTTTTAAATATGATTCTGTTCATGGGATATTCAATAAGGAAATTACACACTCCGACGATTCTATAAGTGTAAATGGTAAAAAAATAAAGATACTAAGCGAGAAAGATCCTTCAAAATTACCTTGGAAGGCCTTGGGTGTTGATATAGTTCTTGAATGCACAGGAAAATTAAAAGATATGGAATCGGTAAGTAAGCATATAAGTAGCGGTGCAAAAAAAGTTCTTTACTCTGCTCCGTTAAAAGATGCTGATCTTACAGTTGTAATAGGCGTCAACCATGAGTCTTATGACCCTTCAAAACATCATATAATATCCAATGCAAGCTGCACTACTAATTGCTTGGCTCCAGTAGTAAAAGTGCTTCATGAGAACTTTAAGATAAAGAATGGTTTTATGACGACCATACACTCATATACCAACGATCAAAAGATACTTGATTTCCCGCATTCTGATCTTAGAAGGGCAAGAGCAGCAGCGTTGTCTATGATACCTACAACTACTGGTGCAGCAAAAGCAATAGGTCTGGTTATTCCAGAATTGAAAGGGAAATTGGATGGTTATTCAATGAGAGTTCCTACTCCGAACGTATCTGTAGTTGATCTAAGCGCTAATGTGGAAAAAGCTACAACAAAGGAAGAAATAAATAAGGTAATGAAAGACGCTGCTAACGGCGCGCTAAAAGGGATATTGGCTTATACAGAAGAACCACTTGTATCCATAGATTTTAATGGAACACAGGTTTCTGCAACACTTGATTCACAAATGACCAACGTAGTAGAGGGAACCAATATTAAAGTGCTTGCTTGGTACGACAACGAGGCTGGATACTCAAAAAGACTTGCGGAATTAGCAGAATTTGTTGGAAAAAGACTGTAATTTTGGAGTAAAAAATGGGAAAAATTAAAGGTATAAAGGATATAAACATAAAGGGTAAAAAAGTCCTTATAAGGGTTGATTTCAATTGCCCTATGAATAAGGATGGCACCGTTGCTGATGATAACAGAATAGTGGCTGCACTCCCAACTATAGAATACGCTTTATCTCAGGAAGCCAAGGTTATCCTGGTGAGCCATTTAGGACGGCCGGACGGCAAGAAAGACCCAAAGTACACTTTGCAGGGAGTTGGAGAAAAACTTGCAGAGCTTCTTAAAAAAGATGTTGTTTTTGTAGAAGATTGTATAGGCGCTGGAGTATGGGCTGTGCTGGAAAATATGAAAACCGGCTCTGTGGCGCTTTTGGAGAATGTTCGTTTTTATAAGGAAGAAGAAGCGAACGATAAAAATTTCTCGCAACAACTTGCAAAACTTTGTGACGTTTATATTAACGACGCTTTTGGCACAGCACACAGGGCCCACGCTTCTACAGCTGGTATAGCTGCCTTCGTTAAAGAAAAAGGGGCAGGCCTGCTAATGCAAAAGGAAATAGAGGAGCTTGGTACCGTTCTTAATGATCCCAAAAAACCTTTTGTTGCAATCTTAGGTGGAGCAAAAGTATCTGACAAGATAGCCATAGTAGAGAACTTTTCTAAGAACGCTGACGTCATGATAATAGGTGGGGCAATGGCCTATACGTTCCTTAAGGCAAAAGGGTTCAGCGTTGGTGATTCATTGGTGGAAAATGATAAGATCGAACTGGCAAAAAAAATAATCTCCCGTTTTGAGACTAAAGGTTTAAGACTTCTTTTACCTGTAGATCACGTTATAACTGCTGAGGTAAAAGAGGGTGCAGATTGGCAGATAACCAAGGATGAGAATATCCCTGCAGGAATGAAGGGTGTTGATATTGGACCCAAGAGCATTACTCTTTTCAAAGAGGCACTTAAGGATGCTGCGACCATAATATGGAATGGTCCTATGGGCGTGTTTGAGGTCAAGCCTTTCGACAACGGGACTGTGGCTATAGCTAGAATGCTTGCAGAAAGCAAGGCACATACGGTAGTTGGTGGCGGCGATTCAGCAGCGGCGGTAAAAAAAGCTGGGGTCATAGATAAGATCACTCATGTTTCTACAGGCGGCGGTGCCAGCATGGAATTCCTGGAAGGCATAAAGCTTCCTGGTATTGCTGCACTAGAGGAGTAAGTTTTTAATGCAAAGAAAAAGAAAGCCATTCATAGTCGGTAATTGGAAAATGAACAAGGGTATTGGCGAGACAATAAGTTTTATACAGGAGTTCGTTGCAATGATGGGGACCATCCCTACACTTAAGGATATCGAAATAGGTATAGCTCCTCCATTTACATCGCTAAAAAGTGCGGCAGACACATTAAAAAGATCACAGATAAGGTTATGCTCACAAAACGTTCACTGGGATAACTCTGGGCAATTTACCGGAGAAATCTCACCGCTAATGTTAAAAGAGATCGGTGTTACCCATGCAATAATTGGACATTCAGAAAGAAGAAAGTTTTTTGGTGAAACGAACGAAGGGGTAAATAAAAGGCTCAAAGGAAGCATAAGGAATGGCCTGAACGCAATAGTATGCGTGGGTGAGACCAAACACGAAAGAGATGCGGGTGAAATGCAAAAAGTGATAAGGGACCACATAGTTAACGGACTTTCTGGTCTTGCAAAGGATGAACTTATAAGATATGTAACCATAGCTTATGAACCGGTTTGGGCAATAGGGACCGGGGTCAATGCGACCTTGGAGCAGGCTGTAGAGGTCCATCAGTTCATAAGGACGTTGCTGGATGAAATATTCGGTAAAGGAACTAGCGAGGTTGTTCGTATCCTTTATGGTGGCAGCGTCAAGGCAGACAACATAGATACGTTCATGTCTTCACACGAGATAGATGGCGTACTTGTTGGAGGGGCATCCTTGGAGATAGCCTCATTTTTAAGAATAGCGGACTTTAAGTAATAGCAATCGGAGGTTTCTATGGGTACATTGATAATAGTGGTTCACATGATCACGTGTTTTTTCCTTATTCTGTTCGTTTTACTACAGGCAGGTAAAGGGGCAGAGGTTGGAGCGACCTTTGGAGGAATAAGCCAAACCTTTTTTGGTTCACAAGGTGGCAGCGTGCTTACAAAAATAACCACAGTGCTTGCTTTTGTCTTTATGCTGACAAGCATTGGTCTTACAGTTGTTCAACATAGAGCAATAACAAAGAGCGTTATGCAGGACGTAGTATCTACAACTCCAACAGCGCCTGCACCACAGGCAAATACAAATGCTCCACAAACAGAAACTAAAAAATAGTTACTACTTTTTAGCGTTACTGTTCCTGATCATATCTACGCCGGCATACGGTATGATGGACTACTTCCATTCACCGGTGTTCACTTCCTCAAAAGCTGTTAATGAATTGGTCAAATACGATAGTACCTTCTTGTACAGGCTCGATGCTGTATCTGCAGTAAGAAGTTTTGAAGGAGAAATGTCTTTTGTTCAGAGGGTGTATGGACATTATTCCCTTTCTGGCGAAATAACGAGTTCCTTCAATAAGGTCAATATCTACAACGGTTTCGAAGGAGCTTTTTCCAGAGGCTTCACCGACGGTAATATATATGGGCTGCTCTCTGTAGGTTACAGGATAGCTCATTATGGAGATAAAGAACAATGGTTGGTCCTTTCTACTGGAACAGGTTACATTCCGTCACCTTACGGGATAGAAAGTTCTATTGCACTTTATTATTCTTTGACACAAGACAGAAGTTCCAGGCTCAGAGGTGAAGTAATAGGTTTATATAGAGCAGGTGATGCTAACAGATTCTTTGATTTCGGTCTGCAAACATCCATATATATTATTCCCAGCGGAGAATTGGGCATTCCTGATGCTTCTGGTTACACAAAAGATAATCCCTTGTTAGAAGAGTTCATGCAATTTGAAGGAGGCGTTTTGGCACGTTTTTGCTTTAATAGCAGGTTTATACTAAGGCTTTTAGTAACCAATGTTATTTTTATAAATCAGAGTAGCTATGAGGTTAACAACGCCGATGGCTCAAAAAGTACCAAACGAGGGACCCAGCTTTCTTATGCTCCAAAAGCGACTGTTGGCATGATTTTTAAACTTTAGTCTGGAAATCATATGGTAGAATAACTATAATGTGGGTTGGAAAGGGTATAGGGAGCACAACAATATGAAAGATGATTGGAAAGTATCTGAACTTAATGATGTGGTGGTCAAGAAAAGGGAACTTTCTAACGGTTCCGTTGATGTATATCTTCCTTATGACGAACCCTCAGAGGATGCAAGTTGGGTAATAGAGCTTGCAAGAATGGAAGAGGAAATAGATCAAACAGGGATGATAAGCTTTGATGCTGTTAATAGTCCTGAGCGTGTTCTAAAGGATTCAACTATTTCGTATTTAAAATATCTCAGGAACTATATAACCAAACTAGCCTCAGTATTCAATTCAACAAAAAGTGTTTCCGGAGCGACGGTAAAGGTCTATGGTATTTCCAATACTGAAGCGGATTTTATGGTCTTTAGGAATTCCTTGAAATTGATATTTTCCGCACAACGACCAGGAGCCATACAGGTAAGTTTTAATACAAGCACTGGTGGCTTTTTTACCAATGCACAACTTAATTCAACCTCCACCGCTGAACAAATAGGTGATGTAATAAATGCCCAGCTAGGGCCATTCAACGAGGCTATTTGGACCTATCAAGGTCGAAAAATAAACACTCAGGAAATGGTAAAATATTATCTGACTAGGTTCATTCAGAATAGTTCAAGATAACAGCAACAGACATCATTTTATTGTAAGAATGATTTTGTTGTGCTATCAGGATTGTAGAATCAAAATAGGGAGGTTACTTATGAAGAAAGTTTTGTTTTTGGCAGTAGCGGGGATGATCTCATTCTCGTTGTTAGCATTGGATGTAAAGAAGTATGCAAGCGATGATTTGGCTGGATTAGACGCAACAAAGGCGAACAACAAAGGTACTTGTGTGCAGAAAAGATACGCAGACCTTAAAACTTTTCTTGAGGGAATAAGCACAGGAAAAGACAAAGCTGGTCTTAAAAAGGTACAGGATCTGGTAGACAAATATTGTGCTTGCTGCGCTTCTTCCTGCACAGGAAAAGGTTTGGATGGGGACATAGTTCCTTCTTTCAAATACAAGGCTATAGGCAAAGATGAAAAAGTATTTAAGAACATTTTGGTTATGTGGGTTCCTGCAATGACCTACGAAAGTGAGTGTACTGCAGATCTAAAAGGGGCTCCTAATGGAAAGCAATGGTTTATGGAATGTGCAGAGTGCAAAGGATAAGGGATAGCAAAGATATTTAACAAAAAGGGTGTATGCTTTGCATACACCCTTTTTTCTTTCAATTGCAGAACTAATCTTGTTCTTGACAATATTGTCTTATATCAATAAAAACATTAGCAAAATGGCGCCGTAGCCAAGTGGTAAGGCCAAGGTCTGCAAAACCTTTACGCATCGGTTCAAATCCGATCGGCGCCTCTTTAAAAAGGTTCAAATATTAGGAGGAGCATATGGCTTCATTGACAAAGATCACAGAGACAAAAAGATCGAACAAAAGAGCTAAAATGGCTAAGAGCAAGAAGAAAAGGATGCAAAAAGTAGGCACTTATAAGCTTCTTCCTCTTAAAAATGAAAAATAAACAGTTACTGTTCTCCAGTTTATTTTTAGTCTTAACATTTGTATTTGCTTCTTGTAACTACAAACAAGATCAGAACAACAATAAAATATCACCGTCGCTGCTTAAAAAGTTGCAGGAGGGTGCACGGGTTTCATCTGCGGAGACCTCCCACGACATCGTAGTAGTTTTGAATAAAACCGCCAAACAGCTTCCCTCTAATTTACACTCAGAAGATATTAAATATTTTGCCAAACATCTGGTTGATGCAGTTTTTGTAAGAGCGACTGAACAAAAAATACGCGAACTGGCTGCAAATGACGACGTAGTAACTATAGACGAAGATTATGAAGTCCAAACAAACCTTTTTTATGCTACCAAACAATTGGGGGCAAGGGAAGTTTGGGGAACAGGTTATAAAGGTAAATATTCGGGTGGGACCGGTCCTGCAATAAGGATAGCAGTTGTTGATACAGGGATAGATCTTAACCACAGCGATTTTGCGGGAAGAATAATAGATGCTGTAGATTGTTACAACAAAACGTGCACAAGTGTTGGGCAAAAGGATGATCATGGTCATGGAACGCACGTAGCAGGCATCATTCTTGGGGACGGTGCCTCATGTGACGAACTTAACGATGCTGCTTATTTTGAGTTAGCAGACCTTCTGGCACCGGAGGGTTCGGCCGTAGCACACTATTTCCCAGCGCAGTTCGATGGTGCCAGCCTGGGTGACCTCTCTGCACAACTTACCTGGAACGGGTCAACTGGAACTACGGCAGGTGTTTTTTTTAGGACCAAGGAACAGGCAGAGCAACAAAGCTCTACTTATATTTTTCCTGGGGCCCAATCAGGGACTATAATAGCTAATGGACCAGGAGTCACACCCAATAAAAGTTTCCCCTCTCCAAGTTATCCAATAGCATCCTTTGCGACAGATACCCTGGTACCATATGCTTTTTCTGCCTATACCAGCGATCCTGCAGTTAGCGGTAAAAATTACTGGGCCTATGTAAAGACAACGGTAAAAGGCTGGGGCGATCCCTTTCCAAGAATGGCGGGGATGTCATATGAGTCAGAATTAGTTGCTGTAAAGTCACTTAATTCTGACGGTAATGGAAATATAAGTGACATAGTAAGGGGGCTTGAATATGTAAGTTCCGTCGCAGCAAGCGATAATATAGTTGCTGTGAATTTAAGTTTTAGTATAGGACAGGGGATTTCCTCTGATGTAATAGATTCCGCTGTGCATAATCTTGTAGCACAAGGTGTTGCGGTCGTTGTGAGTGCGGGTAATGATCAAGAGAGCAAATTCAATGTTAGTAGCCCAGGGCTAGAGCCAAGTGCGATCACTGTGGGAGCTGTTAACGAGCTGGACCAAGTAACGGAATATACTTCTCTGGGTTCTCCTTATAAAACTGTCATCAAACCGGACGTTCTTGCTCCGGGTGGCAGTAGAATAAGCAAAAACTATATTGCCTCTTCTAAGACGCTGTATGGCAGCTATTGGAACCATCTGAGTGATGCCAGCTTAAAAGATCCTTATGCCTTGAAGGTGGGAACTTCTCAGGCTGCTCCATTTGTTACCGGTCTTATAGGGCTTATGGCGAGTAAAAAAATAGTGACTCCTGCAGAGTATAAAATGTTGCTATGCATGAGCGCTTACGAAGTTGGAGCGGGTGAAAGTGGTTTGGTAAGTCTTGGCTATACTAGGACGGGCGTTTCTCCTGGGCTACCAGAGCGAGCAGGTGGACTAAAGGACAGAGTAGAAGGATACGGACGGGTTTGTGCGCAGGGAGCGATGAGTGCCTTTGATACCACAGGGATGTCCTTTACTTTTGGGAGCGGGCTAGGAGAACAAAAAAGTTTTCTCAGAAAAGTTACGCTTTCAGCTTCTAGAGAATATAACTATAGCATAGCCGTTCCAAACGGTGCCGATTTTGATCTTTACCTTTTTAGTGGAACTCCCGATGAGAATGGCGAACCAGTCTTGCTTGCAAGTTCTGCTTTGAACAATAATCCTTTGGAAAGGCTCATTGATTTTATTCCTCCCAGCGATGGAGACTATTATCTGGTAGCAAAATGGGTCAGTGGTGATGGGAGCAGCAGCATAGCTCTTGATTCAGAAAAACCAAAACCTTTGACCCCAACGACTATCTCTAATGTAAATGTATACAGAGACGTTATAAATAAAAAAATAATAATAAAGTGGTCAACAAATGTTCCTGCAAAAGATGTCCTACAATATGGTACTGATGGCGGAATGGGGTTGCAGGATTACTCAAATAATTACGTCACTGAACACAAATTTAGTATAGATATTGATTACAATAAAAAATATTATTTAAGAGTGCTGTCTTCTTCTTCAGAATTGAATGGGCAGGAGCTTTCCACTGCCGTTAGCAGTGTTTATAGGATCAGCACAGAGAATGGTCGCAGTTCACTTGTTTACGATGTAGCACCAGATGACCTTCCGTCTGTTCAAGCAGGAGGCTGTGGCACAGTAAGGGATGTAAGTAAAAACCCAAGTAGTCTATTTTTTCTGCTTCCTATTATGGTTTTGCTTTTTATCAGATTAAGATTAAAATATTCTTCTAGTGGAGGGAGAGCTTGATACGTTTATACAATTCATTAAGTCATAAAAAAGAGGACTTTACGCCGCTAAACGATCGTGACGTAAAAATGTATGCCTGTGGTATAACTCCATATGATCAGGCCCACATAGGACATGCAATGCAGGCGGTAATATTCGACACAATAAGAAGATATCTTGAATTTTCTGGTTACAAGGTCACCTACGTGAGGAATTTTACCGATGTAGATGACAAGATAATAAATAGGGCCAATAAAGAAGGTCTCTCTTCAAGCGAGATCGCAACCAAGTATATAAAAGAATCGAAGCAGGAACTTGCAAGGCTCAAGGTAAGGTCTGCGAATTTTGAACCACTGGTTAGCGAGCATATAAAAGAGATAATTGATTTTGTTCAGGGGCTTATAGAAAAAGGTCATGCCTACGAAAAAAATGGCAGTGTATATTTTGATGTTCAATCTTTTAAAGACTATGGGAAACTTAGTAGGCGTAGTGTGGAAGAAATGACGCATCAAGAAGAAGAAAGTTCCGAAAAAAGATCACCAGCGGATTTTGCTTTATGGAAAGCAGCCAAACCTGCAGAGCCTTTTTGGGACTCACCATGGGGAAAAGGGCGTCCAGGTTGGCACATAGAGTGTTCTGCTCTTGCTAAAGCATATCTTGGCGAATCCATAGACATACATGGTGGTGGTGTGGATATCATCTTTCCTCATCACGAGAATGAGATCGCACAATCAGAGGCGTTAACAGGTAAACAATTTGCAAAATATTGGGTGCACAATGGACTTGTCATGGTCGGCAAACAGAAAATGAGCAAATCATTGGGCAACTTTTATACTATAGCCGATGCCTTGGATAAATACGGAGCTGACGTTCTTAGATACATGATCTTCTCTTTTGCTTATAATTCTAATTTTAATTTTGAAGAAACTAATTTTTTGAATGCAGAAAAAAGGGTATATTACTACTACGCAACCATCAAAAGAATTAGCGATATGCTTGCCAGTGAGGCAACTGACGACGAGGACTTCTTTAAAAAAACAGGAGACTTCGTAAAGAGTTTTTCCACTAACATGGACGACAACTTTAATGCAGCACAAGTTATAGCCGATCTTAATGATTATTTTACTTATGTGAACCAATACCTTGATAAAAAAAGGAAAATAGGAAAAGAGGCTGGCTCTGCTTTTGATAAAGCCCTGGGACCTATAAAAAAGGTATATGGCATGCTTGATGAAGCACCAGCTACGTTCCTTTCACTATATAAAGCTAGGATCTCAACAAGGATAGGTGTGGTCAAGGAAGACATAGACAAACTTTTAGAACAAAGGAATGAAGCCAGAAAAAATAAGGATTTCGCAAAAGCGGATCAAATACGAAAAGATCTTTTAGCCAAAGGTATAGTGATAATGGATACTTTGGGCAGTGGCAGCGACTGGTATTACGGTCTTTAGTTGGAAAGCCCTATTATTGAATAGGCGTTATTCTCTATTTTTTTAGCAGAAAAATATTCAGAGCAAAGCTCATATGTCCTTAGGTCACAAATTATATCGTTACCGGTGCTTTGCTTCAGCATTGCTGCGATGTTGTTCATGGAGTTGGTGAAAAGGGATAATTCCAAACGGCCATTCCTTATGTGTTTTAATATTAACCCACCGTCAGAGCCTACACCAGAACGTCCTTTCAGCCTCTTCAACAAGGGAGATTCCTTTGTCAGGGATTCCTTTATCTCTTCAAGGTTCTGTCTTAGTTCCAGGGCGCATATAAGTGCGCTGTAGGCACAATATACTTTTGGTTCCATTGGTATTTTTATGTTCTTTTGGTCTAGGAGTTCAAAGGCGATCAGCATAGAATCCTCTGTGCTTCTTATAAGGGTTCCAGAGTATTTTTCTATAGTTCTAAAGTTCTTGGTGAAGATAGTATCTATAAGGTCCTTAAGTTCCCTCGTACTGAGGACGGATTGGCAACCATAAAGTTCCGGTATATCAAAATACAACGTGCATATCTGATCTTTTGGGGTTTCATCAAAGAGTCTCCATGGGGTTTTGGAGAAGCGAGTCAATCTTTCACCTTTTATACATGAACGTGCAAGCCTTTTTACCTTATAGCGTCTATATAACTCTGGGAAAATAGAGGATAAAGTTAATAGCAACGTTACAGGGATCGTTAGCTCAAGAAGCGTAGGGATAGAAAAATTTATCTCTTTATATGAGGTGTATGAGAGGAATAGCGTTGCAAATACCCAATATATTGGGACATAGAAGATGATATCAAAAAAACCTCTAATGAGCAGCATGGCGAACATTATTACTATTGAAATGGTAACCAGCGACAAAGTTTTGATAAAGATCGATCTGGTATCAATGTCGTGAACGTATTGCGTTATTAGATACAAAAGAAGGGTCCCAAAAAGAATGTTCGCAAAAGTAGGAATAAGAATGCGGTAGTATTTTTTCATTTCTTTAGGTATTATTGAGTAAGTTAGAGGGATTTTCAAGTGCTTAAAAAAAGAAATATTGGTCGTCGGGGGCAGGCTACAGTTGAATATTTAATGTTCATCGTAGTCATAGCCAGCATTGTAGTGGGACTTTCCAGCTATAGTAGCAGTATAGAGTCGAAATTCGAAGCAGCCAAATTGGGACTTACCAAGAAGCTTGCCGGTGACTATGAGCTAAAAAGGAGTGATTTCTTTAGTAAGAAAATAAGTTCAAGCGACGCAACAGGCGCCCAAGGTAATGGAGCTAATGGCGGTGCTGCTGCTGGAGATAATGGTGCTGGTGGTAAAAAGCCGGTTGTTCAGGGTGGGGAAGGTGATGCAAAACTGGCTGAAACCGGTAAGAATGGAACTGCAGGTCCCGAGCAGACGGAAAAGGTGCAAAAAAGCAAACAGGAAGAAATAGAGCAGGAAAAAAGTGCTGTGGACGAAAGCAACAGGGCTGCAAAAGAATACAACAGAGAACAGCAAACCAAAGAGGATGCTGCCAAAGAAGAGGAAAAGCAGGCTATCTCAGAAAGACAACTTGCCATGGCAAGTGCCGAGGATAGAGCTGCCTTGTTAAGAAAAGCACATGACCAGGGGCTCTACACGGACAAAGAAAAAGCCCTCGAACGTAGAGAATGGAGTATTGGAAAATTGTTGATAATCATTATTGTCGTAGTTATATTCCTAATAATTGTACTCAAATCCAGACAGAATAGGGATTGACCCTAGTAAAAGTTTCTATAAGGCGCAGCCTCTTATTTCTTCAAGATTCTTTATTCCATTGTTCTTCATGAATTCTTTAAGATCTTTACAAATTATGGCACAGATGTCAGGCTCGTAGAATATGGCACTGCCAACTTGCAGGGCTGTTGCACCCGCCATTATGAATTCAAGAGCATCTTCTGCCGTATATATTCCGCCCATTCCAATGATAGGTATCTTTACTGTTTGAGCAGCTTCGTAAACTGCTCTGACGGCAATCGGTTTAATCGCTCTACCACTTAAACCACCAACTGCTGTTCCTAAAGCAGGACGTCTTGTATGTACATCTATTTTTACGGCCTTAACTGTGTTTATAAGACTTATAGCGTCGGCACCACCTTCCTCTGCTGCCCGTGCTATATCTTGAATGCTTGTTACGTTAGGGGTTAATTTTACTATCAAAGGTTTTTTTGTAACCTTTTTTACTGCTTTTGTGAGGTCCCTTATTAGCTCTGGATCTTGTCCAAAAGCAAGCCCACCAACCTTTACATTGGGGCAAGATACATTCATTTCTAGCGCAAAAACCTCTTTTTGTTTATCCAGTAGTTGTGCAACATTAATATATTCTTCGTCGGTGTTACCGAAAAAATTAACGATTATTTTCATCTTGAGATCTTTTATCTTTGGTAATTTTTCGTTAATAAAACAATCTATTCCAACATTCTGCAGCCCAACGGAGTTCATTATTCCGCCGTCCACTTCTGCTATTCGTGGGGTGGGATTACCTTCTTTTGGTTTTAGGCTTAAACCCTTTGTTACAAAGGCACCAATTGCATTTGTTTGTATGAAGTCATATTCGTCGCCGTATCCGAACGTTCCGCTTGCAGGTATTAACGGCGTTTCTAAAATTTCCTTAAAGAGTTTAACTTTTATATCGGACAATTAAAGCCCCTCCTATTACCACTTTATATTTTCTGCCTCAAAAACAGGTCCATCTTTGCAAACTCTTTTTATTCCTTCTACCGTTTTTACTGCGCAGCAAACGCAGGCGCCAACGCCACATGCCATTTTTTCTTCCATACTTAAATAGCATTTTATATCTTCGTTTTTACTTATCAGGGTCAAACTTTTTAGCATTGGATTAGGACCACAGGCGTATATAGTATATTTGTCTGGGCGTTTTTTTATGTATTTTTGTGCCAGTTCAACAACATTGCACTTTATTCCACAGGTACCATCGTCGGTGCAAAGGACCACTTCACCATAGTGTTTGAGCTCTTCTGCAAGCTCCAACGATTCTTTTGTGTCTGCTCCCAATAATATTTTTGGTTCAAGACCCTGAGAATGTAATTTTTTTGCAAGAGGCAGCATTGTAACTATGCCAACACCACCACCGACGAGCATAGGTGTGGTTTTTTTATTGTGCTCTGGAAAACTATTTCCTAATGGAGCAAGAACTTTTATATTAGTTCCCACACCAAGGTTAGAAAGGAATGCGGTTCCTTTACCTTTTATTTTAAAAATGAATCTTAAAGAATTTTTGTCGCTGTCGGCTATTACGAATGGGCGCCTTAACGGAAAACCAGGGCACTCGAGCATTGCAAATTGCCCTGCATCAAATTTTATTGCAGGTGCTTCTACCCATAGTGAAACAGTATTCTTGCCGATAAGCTTTGATTTTTTTACAATGCCTGCAAGGTCTTTTATTTTGGAGAACATTTTTTTTGTCTACTCCTTAATTATTTCTTTCATCATGACAACGGCATCTTCACCGTCGCTGTAATAGGCTTTTCTTGTGTGAAGCAGAGTGAACCCGTTCTTTTGATACAACGATATTGCTGCTTGGTTGGATTTTCTTACCTCTAAAAGTAAAAGTTTTCCACTGCTTAAATTTTCAAACATATGATCTATCAATTTTTGTGCGAAGCCTTTTCTCCTATATTCAGGTGCTATGGCAACGTTCATTATGTGGAATTCGTCCAACAATTTTCTGATGATTATGTAACCTATCATTTTGTCATCTTCTATTGCTTTCAAAAAAATGGAATCAGCGTTAGTAAGTTCAGACTCAAAAGAAAAGCTACTCCAAGGATCCTTGAAACAGTTCTTTTCTATTTCTATGATGTCTTTTATATCCTTTGGTTCAACTCTTTCTATTTTCATATTGCCACAAATTGTGTCATTATTGACGTTTTTTGTCATTACAAATCTTTTTAGAATTCTTGTAAGTCTATGTAGTTAATGAATTTATGCTTGGCACGTTTCTTGTATATGTTCTAGGTTGAGAAGAGGGGCAGGTGTATGGTTTTTCGGTTGCATTCCCGATACCCCATAACCCCCGCAACTGACAAACTACCTGTCCCATCCTCTTCTTTTTCCAACTTGCATTCAAATTTATCCTAAGCATCTCCAATTAAAATTCAGTTCTAGGTCTTTTTATGGTCAAGTCTTCGTTCGTTCGCACCCACTCTAAGGTTAGCGAGTATTCATTGGCTTGCCCTCTAAGGGTCCGGGCAAGCGAACAGTCAACATATGCTTTTAAGCGTCCGCTAACCTAAGATTGGGTATGCTCTCTACGACAATGACCACAAAAAGACCTAGAACTGAATTTTAAGTAAAATATCAGGATGATTTTGAATGGGAGGTGGGGGCGATGCCGATCTTGGGGCAGAGGTTGTTTATACCGCAAATGCTGCA
>Ga0118677_10007894_pt1 | contig 17359 bp, 11 predicted proteins | sample AliMusrvi5mmetaG_FD_86154 | JGI IMG/M metagenome (GOLD analysis project Ga0118677, IMG submission 86154) | reverse complement strand
ACTCCAAGATCGTGGAAATGACACGCCTTGCCTGTTCCCTCGGGCTGTCGGTCAGCTACTCGACAAACGGAATTCGTTTCTCCGACATCGGGTTTCTGCGGGCCTGCCTCCAGGCCGGGCTGTCGGGCCTCGAGATGTCGTTCCCCTACCCGGATGAGACCGCCTACTCCGGCGTCACCCGCAGGCCTCCCGCCGGATTCCGCCGGCTGTTGTCGGCCTGCGACAACATCGAGCGCGTCAACCGCGAATCCGAGAGAACCTGTGGCACTCCCGTCGGGGTCAATGTCAATTGCGTCGTCAGCGCCGTGAATGTGAACCGACTGGAGGAGGTGATCTCCCTCCTGCGGGAACGGTTCGTGGCGACTCCCTGGGTCCTGACCTTCAAGTGCCTGAGCGTGCCGCACATGCCTCCGGATCAGGCGCGGCGCTACTGGGTGCCACTGGCGCGGCTCCGCGACGCATTCGAGGCCCTGCCGGCGGACATGGAGACCGCGTTCGGAGCGGCCGCGGTGATGTTCCGCGGCTTTCCGCTATGCGCCATTCCCGGCCGGGAGGAACGGGCGGTCGACATCACGGCGGTCTTCCGCGGCGTGCAGATAGCGCACAACTTCCACGAACAATCGAACATCGAGGAGATGTTTCCGGCGGAAATCCTCCGCGTCGCGCATCCCTACTCCTGGTGGTGCTCGCTTTGCACGCTCGACCCGATCTGCCTGTTCCGGAGCCTCTTTCAGGCGGGCGACCACGTTCCGGAGGCCTGTCCGGTTCCGTGGCGCGGACCGGTCCCCGAGCGACTGCTGGGGCATCTGGAGGCGGCCACTGCCGGGGCCGGCGTGGCGGAAGCGACCACGGCGGCAGCCGAGGGGAGCGCATCCCCCACCCGGACACTTGCGGACGCCGTCCTGCAGGCATTGGTGAAGGCCCCCGATGGAACCGGGGGGGAACCTCGGGAGCGTTTCCATTGGATTCCGCTTCCCGAGACCGGCGTGGTGGAACTGGGGCAGGACGGGGTCCGGTTCAGGGTCAGGGTAGGCCCCGAGACCGAAGGCCTGGACCGCTGGTGGGCCGTTCGCGACGACGGCCTGGTGGGGGTGCGCGAAGCCGAGTCCGCCGCCCCGGTCGATCCGGGGGAACTGGATGCCTTCCTTCGCTGGGTCTTGGCCCTCGACGGCCGCCGTGGGCCGGTTCCTGAGCCCTGGTTGCGGGTGGGTCGTTTCCTCACGATTGCCTTGTTCTCCGCCGATCCTGGCTTGCGGGAGAACCCGGCATCCGTCTGGTTCCGGACCACCCCGCTCCAATCGACGCATCCCGCGATGGAGGTCCATGTCGATGACTCGGACAGCCCGCACACCCGGCCGTTCGTGCTGGCCCCGCTGAACGAGGATGTTGGCAGCGGGTTCCTCTGCGGTCGGGTGCGGATCGTGGCTCCCCTCGACGCCCTGTCGACCGGGAAGGGCCGACGCCGGTTCGCGCAGGTATTCCAGGGGGTCCTGGACATGCAGAAGGCGATGCCCCTCCCGCGAGGATGGCCTGCACCGAACGACCTTCACCGGGAAGCCTGGAGGCGTTTCGGGCGACGCCTGGTGCCCCTGGGCGATTCGAACGCGCACCTGACCGGCGGAGAGGTTCATCCTGACCGCATCGTCCTCATCTTCCAGGGTTCGGATGGCACGGACGTCCGGGCATGCCTCAAGAAGGGCCTTTCCGGGGATCTGTCCTGGTCCCGGGACCCAGGCCAGACGGGCCCCCGGTCCACGTAGCGCCCCTCCGCCGGGAACACCAGGACAAGGTGTATCCGGGCCTGCACGTTTGCGCCGGGTTGGCTCCGCCTGTATCCTTGCGTCGTGAGAACGTTCGTCTTCGGCGGCCCGCCCGCCTCCGGGAAATCCTGTGCCGTGCGGTGGTTCCTGGGCACCTCCCGGGGCTTCGGCCGGGCCGGGGTCGCGAAGGTCGACTGCCACGCCGCGCCGGACGTCGAAGGCTTCCGGGCCCAAGGTTGGCCGGCACGGGCATGGCTCGCGGGGCGGGTTTGTCCGGACCATTTCCTCCTGGAGAACCTTCCGGAGGTCCGGGCCTGGGCCGCGCTCGAAGGGCTGGACACGCTGGTGATCGAGACGGCGGGGCTATGCGGCCGCTGCGCCCCCTACCTGTGCGGGGCCGCCGCCGTCGCGGTGGTCGACGCGACGTCGGGAATCCGAGCGCCGGCCAAGCTGGGGCCGCTGCTCCAGGATGCCGACGCCTGCGTGGTGACGCGCGGCGACCTCGTGTCCCAGGCCGAGTGCCAGGTGTTCGCGGCCGGGGTCCGTGGACGGAATCCCCGCGCGCCGCAGATCGCCTTGAACGGCCTCACGGGCGAGGGGGCCGGCGAACTGGCCCGGGTCCTGGACGGGCTGGTGCCCGGGGCAGGCGAGGGTCCCAGGACGCGGCTGCCCCGGTTGTTCTGTTCCTACTGCCTTGGACGGACGGAGGCGGGAATCGGCCTGCTCTAGGACGCGCGGGTACCCGTGCCGGATCCCGGGCCGTCGACCTGGAAGGTGACCATGGAGTTCCTGGAGGTCCCTGCCGCCCTCGGGCTTTCGAACGCCGAATGGACGCTGCTCCTGGACTTCTTCACGTTCCGGGAGGAACCGCTCGCCCGCCTGCCGCACCTGTGCCAGATGGAGCCGGCCGACCTCGACGGCGCGTTGGAGCGGCTGGTGAACCTCGACCTGATCGTGCCGAAAGACCGCGATGGCCAGCCCTGGTATGCCCTGGCGCCCCTTGAACGCTGGCTCGACGGGCTCGACGGGGCCGACGCCGACGCCCTGGCGCAGGAAAGGGCGCAATTGCGGCGCCTGAGGAGCCTCCTGGGGCTCCCGTCGGTCACGGTTGTCGCGAACCGCGAGATCCAGGATCGGCAGACGCTTCACCCGGAAATCCTGCGATACGCCCACGCCTTGATGCCCAACGTCGATCTGCGCCTGGGGACACGCTGCAACCTGAACTGCGAATACTGCCTGCTGGGGCACGAGGACCGCTACGACCGGAGCGCGGCCGAGGTCGCCGCGGACCTCGCCTTCGCCCGCGAGCAGAATCTCGAGAAGGTCGCCTTCACCGGGGGCGAGCCCACGATGCACCCCGACCTGCTGCGGCTGGTGTCTGTGGCCCGGCGCATGGGCTTCCGCGAGCAGATCCTGGTGACCAACGGGACCACCCTCCCGTATCCGGGCCGGCTGGACCGGCTGGTCGAGGCCGGAATCTCGGCCGTCGGAATATCGTTCGACTCGCCCGACCGGGAGACGGCCGAGACGATGTGGCGGTCGCCGGTCTTCGATCGCGTGGTCGCGGCCTTCGACCAAGTGGCGCGCTTCCCGACCCTGAACCTGGGGAGCATCGCGGTTGTCACCGCCCGGAACTTCCGGCAACTCCCGGACCTGGCGCGCTTCTTCGTGGATCTCGATGGCCGGATCGGCAACCTCTTCGTTCCCAACCTCGACTTCGTGATGCCCGAGGAGAACGCCTGGCTGAACCGTGCCGTGGTCGTGCCACGCCTGTCCGACGTGGCTCCCCACGTGACCGAGGCCCTCCGGATCGCCCACGGCCATGGTCTGCCGCTGACGTTCCGGGGCTTCCCGCCGTGCATCCTGCCGGGCCTCGAGCGCTACGCGTATGACCGGTACATGACCATCTTCCGGCTCGTCCGGACGGCCGATGGGCCGGTGTTCGATCGCATGTCGCTGGACGTGCTGCGAACCAAGGCCCCCGGGTGCCGGAGGTGCGTCCACTACCGTGAATGTACAGGTGTTTCCAGATCATACGCGAACCTGCATGGCACGGACGAGCTGCGCCCCGTGGAGGCCGCGTGAGAATCGCCGTCGTCGCGGGGCCGCCGGCCTCGGGAAAGACCGCCCTCCTGCTTCACGCCCTCGAACGGGTCCGGGCGAAGGGGCTTGTTGCGGGCGTCTTCAAGCTCGACGCCGTGGACGCCTCGGATGGGGAGCTGTACTCGGCCCGCGGGTGGCCGTCGATGTCGGTGTGCGCGGGCGACGTGTGCCCCGACCACGAGGCGATGGTCCGCCTGGGTGATGCCTGGAACTGGGCCCGGGGGGTGGGGCTCGATCTCCTGGTGATGGAAACCGCGGGATTGTGCGACCGGTGCTCGCCGTTCCTTCGCCGCGCCCTGGCCATCTGCGTGGTGTCGGGCATGGGCAGCCTCGCGGCGCCAGAGAAGCTGAAAACCCTGGTCGGTTGTGCCGACACCGTGGTCCTGGCCCGGGCCGAGCTGCTGGGTCCGACCGAGCGCCACATCCTGATGCGGCGCCTGGAGACCCTGAACCCCGAGGCGCGGCGGCACTGGGTCAACGGGCTGACCGGCGAGGGATGTGACGGGGTAGCCGCGGAACTGCTGGGTGCGCCGGACATCCGGTTGCTGGACATCGAGGCTCTGCGGGCGACCCTGCCCACCGGGTATTGCCATTTCTGCCAGGGAGGCAGCGTCGGGACATGAGGGATGAATGCAGCCCGCCGGGGGCCGGACCGGAACTGAGGATCGAGCCCGGCCGCGACAAGCACGGACAGCCCGAGACGTGCGGCGCGCTGGTGGTCCGAGCCGGCGAGACCGTGGCCGTGGTGGGCATGACGGGGTCGGGAAAGACGCGCCTGCTGGCGGACATCGAGCGCCTGTCTCCAGGCGATTCCCCGACCGGGCGAAGGGTGACGCTGGCAGCGGGTCCTGCCGAGAGAGCCGTGTCGACGCTGGGCGTTGCCCGGATCACCCAGTCCATGCAGTTCTTCCTGGACCTGAATGTCGGGGAGTTCGTCGCCATGCACGTGGACGCCCTGGGGAGGTCCGGCCGGGTGGATCCGTCCGACGTGATCGCGGCCGCGAACACGCTGGCCGGGGAGGCCTTCGCGGCCGGGGATCCCCTTGCGCACCTGTCCGGCGGTCAGGCCCGCGCACTGATGATCGCAGACGCCGCCCTCGTGGCGAACGCGCCCGTCCTCCTCATCGACGAGATCGAAAACGCCGGCATCGATCGGCGCGCCGCCCTGCGCTTCCTGTCCCGCCCCGGGCGGATCGTGGTGCTGGCGACCCACGACCCGGGCATCGCCCTCGGGGCGACCCGGCGATGGGTGATGGCCGACGGGGCGATCCGGACCGTCCGCGAGACGACGCTGGGCGAGCGCCGCCGTGCGGCGGCCCTGGCCCGCACGGAGTCCCGGCTGTCGATCCTGCGCGCCGACCTTCGCGAAGGCCGCGAGGTCGGAACCCGAGGCCCCGTGTAATACGTTCCGAAGGGTCAGTACGACAGGTATTCGCGTTCCATCAGCAATTGGACCAGTCGGTCCGCCAGCCACAAGGCCCCGCGGAACCCCGCCCAGGGGGCATCGAAGATCGCGTGACGAAGGTAGCAGGGGAAGCCAAGCTCCAGGTAAGGCAGCCCCGTCATCTTCGCAGCGTCGCGTTCGTTGCCGGTGCCGACGATGACATCCAGGCGCCCTTCGGCGTTCAGCCTGGACCATTCGGACTCCAACTCGGCGTAAGAGGGGTCAACCAGCACCCGTTGGGATTGCCCGGCAACCTCCAGTGCGTCCTCCGTCGCCTTCGCGGCCGCAAGCTTCCGGGTATGCAGGGCCACCGAGCGCACCTGCATGCCCATCGAGGTGACGAACTGGATGAGCCCCTCCGCGACGTACGGGTCAGCCACGATCGCGATGCCACGGTTCGCAATGGTGTTCCGGACCGGCCACTCCAGTCGTCGAACCGCGTTCCCGATCTCGCGGTCGATGAAGTCTTCGGCTGCATCGCCGCGACCGCACGCAGCCGCAACGGCACGCACCCAGCTCGCCGTTCCCTCCAGGCCGACCGGCGCCCCGACCTCGACGACCGGCCGGCCCAGGCGCCTCGCCAGCACGGCGGCCGAACCGCGGGCCCAGGGCATCGCCACGATGCGCTCTGCCTGTGCCAGGCCGTTCACCTGAGACCATTCCGACCCATCCAGCCAACCCGGGATGGCTTCCAGGCCCAGGCCCGCCAGCAGCCGGCGCAATTCCTCTGCGTTCGCCCGTGCATCCCCCTCGAACCGGTCGAACAGGAAGCCGACCATCGCGACGGTCCCGGGCCTCGCAACGGTGTTTCCCGGCTGGACCAGCCTGGCCAGCGTTTCGGCGGTGACCGCGTATCCGTCCAGCCAGTCTCCGGACAGGGTCGCGGAAGGGATCACCGCCATCGGGATACCCGTTTCGCGTTCCATTTCGGCACAAGTCGCCTCCAGGTCATCCCCCATCAGAAGGGTTGCACTGGAGTCAACCAGCAGGACGAGGCTGGGCGTTTGCTTCGCCACCGAGCGCGCAGTGCGCACCACTCGCGCTTCGGATCCCAGGACGAGGTCGTTCGCTTCCAGCGTGGTGTAATGGAAGTGATGGCGATGCCGGATGTCCAGCATCCTGGAACCCCAGTCGTGGTTGACGGCCACCTTCCCAGGCTTGTCGAGCCCGCACGAAGGGCAGTTCAGGATGACGTGGATGTCCGGAACGGAATTCACGGCCAGGGTGACCCCGTCGAGGAACGTCGGGGTCGTCGGCATGCCGAAATCCTTCATCCGTCCCCACCTTCCCAGGACAACTGGTCCCGATACTGCCTGAAGAACGGGATGGAAGCGTGTCCCAGCAGGCACTCCAGGGTCCGACAAGCGCCGGCGAGGCCGGGTTCGAAGTCGATCGCGGAAAACGGCACCTTGCCCGACGCGGTGACCCGCCTGTCGTGGAACATCTCGGTGTAGGCCAGGCTCGCCGTACTTTCGCGCATCGCGCCCCGGAGTTCCGCCTCGGAAGCGACGGCCGTCAATCGATGGAGGGCGCCGCCGGAGGAGCTTTCCAGAACCTCGGCCAGACGGGGCGTGGCCGGCTCCCCGACCTCCTGGGCCGCGGGCAGCATCAGGAGGTCGATTCCGAAGCCCATTTCATCCAGGAACTGGATCCACGGCACGCCGAAACGCTGCAACGGGTCGGACTCGCGCTCGAAATGGTCCTCGCGCAGGACGATCACGACCCGCTGCCCCTCTGCCCGCCGGCGCAAGGCGTCCCACCTCGGGCGGAACGGTGCGGACAGCCGGTCGAAACCCTCGTCGGTCAACAAGGGATGCCCCAGCGCCTGCCGCACCGAGTCCAGCCAGTCCCGGGTCCCCTTGAATCCGAAGGGCGGCGGCGGGTCCAGGAACGGCGCCTGGCACAACCGGGCCGCATCCCGGAACGCCTCTCGAACCGCCGCGGCCGGGAACAGGACATTCAACCTCGCGTCACCGAATTGCGGCAGTTCATCGAGGTTGAAGGAGGGAAGCAGGGACGCGACGACGCTGATCCCCGATTCCGACAACAGCGCCTTGAGTTCCGGCAGCGAAACCGTCCGGGAATGGCCGTACCCGATCAGGTTCACGGAATCCGGCCGGGACGATCCGGCGGTTGGCGGCTTCTGGAAGACCCGTACCAGCCGTTCCCAGAGTCGGCGGTAGTTCAACGGCGGGCCGACCGTGACCTCCATGTGGACGACCGGGATGCCCTCCAGATCCTCCTGGAGGAAGGACAGCGCCGATCCGACGTCGTCCCCGATGATCTTTGCCACACACGAATCGATGACGAACAGCAACTGGGGCCGCTGGCCGCCAATGGCCTGGATCACGAGGTCGGAGAACTGCTCCTCGACACCGGTCACGATCGCGGCGACGTCCCCGGTGTCTGCCGACCTGTAGGCCCGCCGGTATTCGAGGGAAGGCCGGATGCCCCAGGGGGACGGATTGAACGAGCCGAGTGGTCCATGCAGGTAGGGGAAATAGTGGGTGCACTCGCGGTCCATGTGCGTGACGACAGCCAACCGACCTTCCGCGGCGAAGAAGGCATTGAAGAGGTTGATTTCATCCAGCAATTCGCTGAAGAGGAACGGGCTTGGGTCTTCGTCGGGGCGCGGTTCACGAGGGACCTTCTGTCCTTCCTTCGGGGCGTCGGCCACGCTCATGCCGTCATGGGTCGACAGCGCCAGCAGGTACCCCACGTAGTCCACCAGCAGGTCGATGCCGGTCGGCGCCGAGCCATCCTCCGGGGCCAGGAGTGCCAGGGGGCCCGTCCCGACCAGGACGATCGCATTGGGAGGCAGATGGGAATTTGGCGCCAGCCCCAGCGACACGATCCCGGAGGGCCCGCGGAAGTCCAACCGCAGCCGGTCGAAGATCATCGTCGCGTCCTCGAACACGAAGGGCCCGCGCCGCGTCACGCCGGGAACCAGCAATCCACCCCAGAGCTGGAGCGGGAGCTTCGCACTGAACGCCAGCGAATCGTGTTCCCGATTGCGCGGCTCGACCAGCCAGGGGGTCCTGCGCGCGAACATGGCCGCCAGCCGGTTGCAGACCTGCCCGACCAGCGGGTGGGACACGGATCCGCCCTTCACCGAGATGGAACCATTGCGAAAGGGCGTTCCGCCCTCGGCAGGCCGCACGACGGACCAGAGGACCTCGACCTCCTCACCAGGTCGTCGGAATGTCGCCGACAGAACCCCGTCCCTTCCGGGCAGCACGTCGTCACAGGACCATTCGCTGGACAGCGAAAGGAACCGCGCCAGGAAGGGGAAGTACTCGTCCGGTTGATTGGGATGAATTGCCATATTTCAGTCGGTGCATTCCCGGGTGATGAATTCGTCGAACTGGGTTTCGCTCATTGGCGTGGGTACGACGAGGTCCGCCGCGGTCGTCGAGTCGACCTCCGCGAACAGTTCTTCGTAGTGGCGGGCCGCAGGGGACCCGGGCGCGAAGGTCCCGACGGTCTGGAAGGCACGTTCCGCCCGCTGGACCACCTGATCGAACGGTATCGGATGCAGCAGGCGCGAACCCAGTGCGCGTGCAAACCGCTCCAGGACGATCCGTTCGTTCGGTACCCAGCGGAGGTTGCCGACCAGCCCGCCCATCCGGACACCGGTCCGAGCATACTTGCTGATGGCACGGCAGATGTTGTTGGCGGCATACATCGCCATCACTTCACCGGAAGTGACGACATAGACCTCGGAAGCCAGGCCGGAGCGCATCGGCACGGCGAAACCACCGCATACCACGTCGCCCAGCACATCGAATACCGCGACGTCATAGCCGCTGGCCAGCAGGTCGAGATCACGAAACGCTTCGAATGTACGCGTAATCCCACGTCCCGCGCACCCGATACCCGGCTCGGGTCCGCCGGTTTCGATGCAGTCGATCCCCGGTGGACCAGACATCACGATGTCGGAGCGCAGGAGGGAACCGTCAGGTCGGTTCTGCAAGGCTCCCATCACCGTGCGCATCTGTTCACGGGGCACCAGTCGATAGCAGGAGTCATGCTTCGGGTCGCAGCCGATATGCAGCACGCGGCGCCCGCTGGCCCCGAAGGCCTGGGTCACGGACGATGACACCGTGGTCTTGCCGATGCCTCCCTTGCCGTAGAAAGCAATGCCGCGCACAACTCCTCCCGAGAAGGCACCAGGCGAAGGAACCGTCAGCAACCGCTGACGCAAGGCCGTAAAGTATCCGGTTCGCAGGTTGTCGAGTCAAGCGTTCAAGGCGGATCCTGAAGCCAGGCACACGAGTACCGCTTTCATCCTGCACCCCAGGCGCGATTCACCGTCGTCCGATGGGAACGCCGAGCATCCGCAAGGCGGTCCTGCCCGATCGGTGGACTTCGTCCAGGCTCCTCATGCGACCGATCGAGCGGGCCAGGAGTCGGGGCCGGTAGTAGAACGCGACGTAACCGAGCCTGGTGTAGGCCTCGATCGCACGTTCCCCGATTCGGCTCCAAGGATTTGGCAGGCGTTCGGGAACCGCCTTCTGAAGCACGAAGTCCCGCCAATAGTCGCTTCCAGTGGTCGCCACGAGTTGGCGGTAATGTTCCGATCCCGGCTTCGCGATCATCCGAGAGAACTGGGCGTAGTCGATGGGCAGGCTCAGCGCGTACGCGATCGTGCCGCGAGCGGTGGCGTGGGTCTCGCCCGGGACCCCGATCATGAAGAAGCCGAGGGCTCGAATACCCAGTTCGTGCATCGTGCCCAGGACACGACGCGCCTTGTCCGGACGCACTCCCCGGTGCATCGATGCCAGGGCGTTCTCGTCCGGGGTTTCGAGCCCGACGTAGATCTGCCGACAACCGGCCTTCTTCGCCAAGGCAAGCAGCTCGGTGGTCACGGAATCAATGCTGGCGCGGCACGACCACTCCAGGTCGAACTTCTCCTCGATGAGACCCTGGCAGAACTCTCGCGTCCATGCCTTTCCCGCGAAGAAGTCGGCGTCGAAGAAATCGATCTCGCGAACTCCGAGGTCACGAACCACCTGCCGGACTTCATCCAGGGCGCCAGACACCGAATTGCGGAATCGCGGGGCGTCGGGAATCGCGCAGTACGAGCATCGCGCCGGGCAACCGGTACCCGTGACCATCACGGTGAACGGTCTTCTCTGGGAAATGATCGAGTAGTAGCGGTCATTGGGAAGAAGATGGCGGGCGGGCGGCGGAAGATCCGGGAACGGACTGTGCCCGGGCTGGATGGGGCCTATCACGACTCGGCCGGCCTCGTCCCGGGCCACCACTTCAGGCAAGCCTGCAGGACAGCGTCCAGATTCGATTGCCTCCAGCAGCAACGGCAGGCCCCGGGTCCCAAAATGCAGGACCCCGTAATCGACAGCCTCGTGTTCGAGCGTTTCCGCCGGATACAGCCGAAGGTTGACTCCACCGACGATCGTCGGAACCTTCAGCGCGTCGCGCAGGATCCCCATCCAACGGGTGGTTTCCCGAAACATGTACGTTGTCAGCGTGAAGCCCAGGACGTCGGGTCGGAATTCTCGAAGCTGGGCGATGGTCTCTTCGACCGTCAGGCCGAGGGCATTGACGTCGAGGAGCACGGCCCGGTGCCCGGCCTTCTCGGCGATCGCGGCCGCGTATGCGAGGCTGATGGGCGGCAACCGGCCGAAATCCTCATCGACGACCTTGAGATTCTCCTCGAAGGACTCGTGGATGATGGGTGGGTAGACAAAGGCGACTCTGAGCACGGTTTCAGCCTTGAAAGAGGAACTCCGCACGCCTCGCATGCAGCCCGCGCCCAGCCGAGGCAGCCTACCCGATAGGGCAGGCGGGGTCAAACGCGCAAGCTCCATCGTCAGACCTGACCGGCATCGGGATTGCCCGCGACCGCTTGACAGGACGAACCCCGTGGCTGAACCTTTTCCGTCGGCGGCCGATCGCCGCGTTCGACCGCGTGAGAGGTTCGAAAAAGGAGTCGGATGATGAACGACGCCCAGCGGTGCACGCGATGCATCACCCCTTCCACATGGCCGGGTCTCACGTTCGACGCCGAGGGCGTCTGCAACATCTGCCGGAACTACGAGCGCCGCTGGGGCGCTTGGCTTCGCGACCCGGCGTTGCAGGCGGCATCGCGACAGGAACTCGTGCGGCACCTCGAGCAGGCGCGTCGGCACCGGAAGGGACGGTACGACGTGCTCGTTCCGGTCAGCGGGGGGCGCGACAGTCTCCAGGTCATCGTGTCCATGGTGCGCGAGTTCGGCATGTCGGTCCTCGCGTACACCTATGACAACGGGCTCATGAACCCGATCGCACTGGAGAACATCCGCCTCGTCACCGAGAAGCTCGGAGTCCATCACGTTCTGCGCTCGATCCCGTCCCAGCGGGAGGTGATGCGCCACTTCGCCCGGCGCACCGGTGCCTTCTGCGGCGCGTGTTCCACCCCCATCCTGCTGGTGGCGCATCGCATGGCCCGCGAGGAGGGCATCCGGACCATCGTCTTCGGCATGTCCCGGCGCACCGACGGGATGGAGGTGTGGGGCAAGGGCCCGTTCTACTTCCGCGACGTGGTCAAGGACGGCCTGGGCATGAAGGCGGTCCGAAGCATCTGGGGGCCGCACCCGATCGTCGACTACGCCATCGACACCTTGACCGGGCGCTTCGACTTCGTCAACATGCCCGACTTCGTGAAGTGGGACGACGCGAAGAACGCCCGGGACCTCGAGCAGGAATTCGGCGTCCAGCTGACCACCGAGCACATGGACTGCATCGGCTCCGCATACTCCAGCTGGGTCCATCTGCGCCGGCTGGGTTTCGGCCATTCGACCATCAAGCAGAGCTACCTGGTGCGGGCGGGGCTGATCACCCGCGAAGAAGCCCTGCGCCGCGAGCAGGAACAGGATCCACAGGATCCGCCGGCCAACACCCCCGAGATCGCGGAGCGCCTGGGCATGACCGCCGAGGAGCTGCTGGCGGCCGTCGACAGCGACTGGAAGAAGTATTACCGCAGCCCGCTGACGCGGCTGACCCAGCTTCACCGGTCGATGCTGCTCGCGCGGTAGACCGCTCGCGGGTCCCGGCCGTCAGGTCGGCGGTTCCCGGCCCGGCGTCCTTTCGATCCAGTATCCGCCCATGGCCAGCGCATCGACGGCGCCCGTCAGGTAGGAACGCAGCGCATCGTCCGGCGAGTTCACGATCGGCTCCTCGTGCATGTTGAACGAGGTGTTGACCAGGCAGCCGACTCCCGTGACCTCCCGGAACTTCGCCAGGATGCCGTGATAGAACGGGTCGACTTCCGAAGTGATGACCTGCGGCCGCGCGGTCCCATCGACGTGCACGACGCCCGGGATCCGGTCCCTCCATTCCGCCTTCACGTCCAACGTGATCGTCATGAAGGAGGACGCGTTCCGGGCGCCACCCAGCTTGGAGGAGGCGAAAATGTCCTCGAAGCAGTCCTCCAGCACGATGGGAGCGAACGGCATGAACTCGGTCCGGTGCAGGCGCCGGTTCACCACGTCGTTGATCTCGCGCTTGCCCGGGTTGACGAGGATGGTCCGATGACCCAGCGCCCGCGGCCCGAACTCCGCGGCCCCGTCGAAGATCCCGACCACCCGTTCGCGGACCAGCGCGTCGACGATCCGGTCGCGAAGCCCGGCGGCGTCGCCGCGTTCCGCGACGATGCCGAACCTCACCAGGGCGCGCGCCACATCTCCTTCACCGTACGACGCTCCGAGGTACATGTGCGGCAGCGCTGCCGGAAGGGCCCTCCGCTTCTCGTGAAAGGCCAGTTTGGCCGCGCCGATGCACAACCCCTCGTCACCCATCGCGGGCTGAATGAAGATGTTCTTGACCCGCGTCTGTTCCAGGATCTTCTGGTTCAGCCTCACGTTCGCGAAGGTGCCGCCAGCCAGGGCGATGTTGTCGGCCCCGAACCGCTCGACGTAGCCGGTGACCAGCCCCAGGACAACCTCCTCGAGTACCTGTTGTGCAGCGGCAGCGATGTCGGCCATCTGGGAGAACGAAAGGTGCCCGTAGTCGATGTCCAGGTAGCGCCGGTACAGTTGCCGGTAGTTCCTGCGAAGGATCGCCCCTCGCAACTTCTCCCAGCTTCCGTTCGCATCCCGATAGTCCTGGAGATGGTTCCTCAGCAGGGTGCCGAAATCGAACTTCGCGTCATACCGCTCGGCCATGCGCGAAACGATCGTCTTCTCGCCGCGATCGTCTGTCTCGAGGTACAGCATCCTCCGGAAGACGTCCACGTACCGTCGCGGATCACCGAACGCCGCCAAGCCGGTGACCTTCCCTTCGTGCCTTCCCGGCGTGAAACCCAGGACGGCGGTGACCGACTTGTAGTAGAACCCCAGCGACGAGGCTTCCGGGATCCTCCTGACGATCCCGATATCTCCCCCCTTCCCCTGGGCCACGAGGCCGCACAGATCGTCGCCAGAACCATCGAGCGAGACTACGAGCGCCTCTTCGAACGGAGAGCAGTAGTAGGCGCTCGCCGCGTGGCTGAGGTGGTGCTCAAAGTACCGGAACGGGGCGACGATCCCGTGCCGCTTCCGGAGGTGCTGCTCGATGAAGTGCCTGTAGCTTCTGGCACCCCCGCCGGACACGAAACGCAACGCGAACTCGCCGCCGACCGTCCTGATGATCTCGAAGGGGTTCCCCACGAACCGGTCCCGTCCTTCGAGGCCCTCAAGATAGAACGTGTCGAGATAGGCCCGGCTCCGGTAGGGCACCTGGCAAAGCTCTCCCACGGCGACCTGATGGATCCCTTCGGCAGGCACGACGTGGTGGAGGACGTAGTCGATCGCCCGATCCGGAAAGCCGAAGTCGTTCTTTCTCCGGCTGAATCGTTCCTCGGAGGAAGCGAAGACGGGGAGGCCGGCGTCGTCGAGCACGCACACCGACGCATTATGCGTCGTCGTGAACCCCAGTATCATTCGCCGGACCTCGGATGGGGAGCCGCCCGATAGAGGGCCCGCCCGGGGTTGAACAGGAGGCTGATCTCGCTGTTGCACGGGAAGAAGCACTTCCGGCACCGGGACAGTTCCTTCCGGATCCGGCCGTATTCGCGCGACACCCAGAACTCGCCCAGCGGCCCGTCTCGCAGGTTGTGGATCGGACGGTTCATGTCGGCGAAGGCCAGGCACGGGAACACGTCGCCGAAACAGTCGACGAAGAGCGAGGTGAAGTTCGCGTGGCACCGGATGGGTAGCTCCGAACCCGCGATCTGCCACTTCATCAGACGCAGGCCCGCGACGGAGTTGTCGATGAATCCGGACCGCTTCCTCATCGCGATCAGCGCGTCCATGACGGTTTCCGCGTCCTTCCGGGAATCCTCGTCCACCAGCAACATGCCGCGGTTCTGGTCCAGGCGGTCCGACAGTGCCAGGGCCTCGAAGCCGATGAAACTGATGCTGTCCGCGCCCAGGCCCCTCGCGTGCTCCACCATCTCGATGGCATGGTGGTAGTTCTGCAGATTCAAGCACATCGACAGGAAGAGCCGTGTCCTGAATCCGCCGGCATTCCGTTCCGCGACGAGGCTCCTGAAGTGCTGGGTGGTCTGCCGATACGCACCCGGGACGCCTCGAATCCGGTCGTGCAACTCCGGCAGAGGAGCGTCGAGCGAGACCTGGATGTTGTCCACCCCCGTCGCCAGGAGGCGCCTCGCGCGCTCCGCGGTCAGGAGGAACCCGTTCGAAGCGACGCTGACCGCCATTCCCTGTCCGTGGATGTACGCGACGATCTCCTCAAGATCCGGACGCATCAACGGCTCGCCACCGTCGATCCCAATGCCGCTCGTGCCCAGGGCCGCGAACTCGTCCACCACCCGCTTGATCTCGTCGGTGTTCATTTCGCGACCGGACGCCGCCTCGTGTCTTCCCTGCCTGCCGGGAAGATCGCACATCAGGCACCGGTACCCGCATCGGTACGTCAGAAAGATCCCGCCCAGGATGGGACCGGACAAGGGTCTGCCAATGATGTTCGATACGGGAACGGACAGGTACTTCCTCGCCTGCCTCGCGAACCACGGCAGATCGCCGTCCCGGAGCTTCCCTGCGATGATCTTCTTGTGGCGGGATTTCATGTCCTGGCGCCCGCTGGCCCCCGGCGGCCGTGGCGTAAGATATCCTCGATTCCCCCGTTTGACCACCGGCGACGGCCAGCAGGGCCGGCCGGCCTGGGGAACCTGCCGAGATCCCCCCTCGGGGCAGGACGGGCATCCGCACGCCGGGCGAGCCGCGCGCGATCTTCCCGCCGGGTCCCGCCGCCCGAAACGCCTTCACCGCGCCGTGTCCGGAACCGGAACAGCGTCCGCAGCCTTCCAGAGGAACGCCGCGCCATCCGCCCGGCTTCTCGGGTTCGCGCTGTCGTCCCCCCGCGGGTCCAGCAACGTGGCGACCGGAATGAACTCCACATTCGCCCGGGAAAAGGGAGACACCGTGACCGCGTAGCGCGCGAACAGGGACAGATCCTCGCCGGCGTCCCGGTGATCCGTCTGCAGCCCCAACGTTTGCAGCACCCGTTCAAGAGGAGGGATCACATCCAGCGAATCCTCGTCGATCAGCAGGAAGATCCGATCGTATCGACGCAGACGAACCGCCAGTCGCTGGAGATCCTCGTCGCAGGCCCGCTCGTCCACCCGGGCCCGGACCTGGTCGCGCGCCTTGACGGCCTCGTCGATTTCCCGCCTGGCCCACGGAGGCAGGTCGAAAGCCAGCAGCCAGGCAAGATCCTCGTCCATCTGGTCGACGCGGCGGAACCGTTCGCGGTCTCCCCCCGGTCGTTCCAGCTCCTTCGGGCCCAGGGCCTGGTACGCCGTGCCATGGAGTTCGGCCCGGATCGCGGCAAGCCGGATTGTCGCCCCGGCGTCGCAGGTCTCCGGCCAGTAGGCCGGCATGGTGTCCACTCCGCCAATCGCCCCCAGCATGTCTGCGGCAGATCTGGAATGCGGGTGGGCTGCGCAAAGGACGAGATCACGCGAACCGGAAGTCGTCGACCACCCGCGCACGATGTCGAACATCTCCTGCTTCGGCCAGGTGGCATACCATGCAACGCCCGCGAGATTGACGATCGTCAAGAGGCCGGCGACGGCGAACGCAGCCGCTGCAGTCCTCGAACTTCGCCAGGTCTCCTTCCACTTCAGCACGCTCGGAGCGACGAGCGCGTAGAACGGCAGAAGTCCGACGAGCACGTAGCGCCACTGGATGAGCCAACCCCAACTGCCCGCGAAACCATAGAGCGCCGCGAACACGACGCAGAACACGACCAGCGGACGCTGCAGCCGCGTGTCGGGTCGCACGGCAGCGCGTACCATGGCCAGTTTGAAGGGCAGCACGGGAGGAAGGACCAGCATGAATTCGATCGCGAAATACTCCAGCCAATGGAACACCGATGTGTTTCCCGGCTTGGCGACCCGGTTCCGGCTCGAGGACACGACTTCCCCGACGAACGAAAGGGCCATGACTGCGATGGCCGCGCCTACGATCCCCGCCGGAGCCAACGCCCAGGCCCACCAGTACCGACAGCGTTCGTCCTCCGCATCCAGCGAAGTACGCCACGCGACGAGCAGCCCATGCATGGGGACCAGGAACAGGAATTCGAACTTCAGCAGTGCCGCCGACCACAGGAGGGTGGCAGCCACCAACGACAGGACGACCCTCGGGACGAGCGTCAGTCGCCGGCCGATCAACGACAGCACCAGCGCGGTCGTGAACAGGACGACCATCGGCATCATCTGTGTGATCCCGCAGGACCAGACCAGCGCGACGGGGCAGACGAGGACGAGCACGCCCGTGACGGTCGCGATCTTCCGGTCTTCGTACCAGGTCCAGGCGAGCAGCATGCCGAGCGGAGCGAGCAGCGCCCCGCAGAGGTGGCTCAGCAGGAATACCGCGTCGAATCCCGTGCCCCATAACTGGAACACCCCGGAAAACAACCAGGAGGTCAGTTGCCCGCCCTCCGCCATCTCGTTGCCGAGACCCCTGGCGGCAGCGACGAGACCGAGGTCCGCCAGTTGAGGCCCCAGAAGGAGGTCCGGAAGAGGGAGCCGGCTGGCGATGCTCAGGGC
>Ga0118677_10007892_pt1 | contig 17360 bp, 14 predicted proteins | sample AliMusrvi5mmetaG_FD_86154 | JGI IMG/M metagenome (GOLD analysis project Ga0118677, IMG submission 86154) | reverse complement strand
GGCATCTTTTAGCCTTATATCAAGTGCAGAATATCTCCTAATTATTTGGTCATTGTTTACCATATACTCTACACTTTTCTCATTTCCAACTAATACAACCGTGTTACAAGCTCTTGTAACTGCGGTATAAAAGAGGTTTCTTGTCATAATTCGCATTGCCGCCATAGGCATAGGCATAACCACTATCTTAAACTCACAGCCCTGGCTTTTGTGTACACTGATGGCATATGCAAGTGTTATATCTTCAAGCGAAGAAAACTCGTACTCGCTGCATCTATTATCATCAAAAAGCACGCTTAGGCTGCCACTTTTAATATCTAATTCCGTAATAATGCCAACATCGCCATTAAAAACGCCCTCACCTTTTGTAATAATGCCGCTGCTGTCTGTTTTTGTCCATGTGCGTTGGTAGTTATTGCGAATTTGCATCACCTTATCGCCGTGCCTCAAAATATCCTCGCCATATTGCCGCTCGTTTTTATATCTTGAGGGAGGATTTAAAACTCGCTGCAAAAGTCTATTTAAATTATAAACGCCGCATAAGCCTTTTTTTATTGGAGTAAGCACCTGAATATCCCTAAACGCATCCATTTTATAATGCTGCGGAAGACGGCGTGCGCATAAATCTAAAACTGTATCCGCCATTTCTTGTTCATTTGCTTTACGTTCAAGAAAGAAATCAGTATCTGTAGTATTTACTATTGGCATTTGTCCTTTATTTATTCTATGCGCATTTATAACAATCATACTTTCGGCAGCTTGACGAAAAATTTCAGTTAATCGAACAATAGGCACTACGCCGGAGGAAATAATATCTCCAAGCACATTGCCTGGTCCCACAGAGGGCAATTGGTCAGCATCGCCCACCAAAACAAGCCTGGTGCCTGCATCAAAAGCATCCAGCAAGGCATTCATAAGAAAAATATCCACCATGCTTGTTTCATCAATGATGCAAACTTCGCAAGAAATAGGATTGTTTTTGTCGCGCTTAAAAATCAGTCCATTTTCTGTTCGAGTGTATTCCAAAAGCCTGTGAATGGTCTTTGCTTCCTCGCCAGATGCTTCTGTCATACGCTTTGCAGCTCTGCCTGTGGGTGCCGCCAGCGCAATATTCTTGCCTCTGCGTTTAAAAAGTGAAATGATACAATTAAGCGTGGTAGTTTTTCCCGTTCCTGGTCCGCCTGTAATCACGCATATACCATTGTTAATAGCGGCATCCACTGCATCCCTTTGTTCTGCCGCAAGCGTTATTTCATACTTCTTTTCAAAGTCCGCAATTTCTTGCACTATATCCTGTCTGTGTTGTAATTCAATAGAGCGTTGAAGCAGCATTAGCTTGCCTGCTGTTTGCGTTTCTGAATAATAAAACAAGGGATGATACACCGCACGCTCGCCTTTTATATCACGAATTATTACACCCTGTTCAATTGCCAAGCGCTCAATAGAAAGCTCCAAATCTTCTCGCTCTGCTCCAAGCAGTTCCTGCGCTCTATAAAGCAATTCGCCAAAGGGCAAATAGGTATGCCCATCATTTCCTGCTTCTGTAAGACAATAGCGAATACCGCTATGCAAACGAAAAGCCGAGCCTATTGGTAAACCCATACTGCGTGCAATCTTGTCCGCTGTTAAGAAGCCAATGCCCTCTATATCATTTACCAACGAATAAGGATTTTGCTGAAGCTTTGAAATCGTTTGCTGACCATACACATTATATATGCGCATAGCAATGCTGGCTTGCACATTAAATTTTTGAAGAAACATTACCGTTTCCTGTGCCTTGTGTGTTTCTTGAAAGGATTGGGAAATTTGCATAGCCTTTGATTCTCCTATTCCTCTTATCTCCGTAAGGCGTTCAGGATTCATTTCAATAATCGTTAGTGCATCTTCACCAAAATGGTCAACTATTGTCCTTGCAACTGATGGACCAATGCCTTTAATAATACCTGATGCAAGATAATTTTCTATTTCCGAAAGCCCTTGAGGAGTATTAATTTTATATTGTGTAGCCTTAAACTGCATACCATAGCTTTGATGGTTTAAAAACTCACCCTCAACTGTGATGTTTTGACCAACACGCAACAATGCAAATGTACCTACCACCGTTTCTAATTCACGATTTGCTGCCAAATTAAAAACTGTATAGCCATTATCTTCATTTCTGTATATTATATCCTCAACCGTTCCTGAAAGCTCCGCCAAGCAATTCACCTCTAGCATAATTATAGGTTTACATACTTTTCAATTAATAATATGTTTTATTTTAGTTTACATTTATCTAAAAGTCAATTATTATGATTTGTGCAAGCGCTTATTTTAAGGTATAATGAAACAAATTATTTAAAGATTTCAGGTGCAAAATGAAAAAAGATATTAAGAAGGCATTGGGTTGTATTCGAAAAGCTGACCAGGATTTTGGGCTTATTGCAGAGGGTGATGCTATTGCAGTTGGCGTTTCCGGAGGAAAGGACAGTCTATTGCTGCTGTATTGCCTATCTTTGTACAGAAATTTTTGCAAAAACAGGTTTACATTAGAGGCTATTACCGTTTTCCTGGGACTAGAGCCTTTTGATGTAAGTGCCGTCAAAGCGCTTTGCGATCAAATGAGTATTCCCTATCACGTAATAGAAACAGATATTGGCAGAGTGGTCTTTGATGTCCGCCAAGAAAAGAACCCCTGCTCTCTATGTGCAAATATGCGCAGAGGTGCGCTTAATAATGCCGCAAAGGCTTTAGGCTGCAACAAAATTGCCTTAGGGCATCACAGTGATGATGTCATAGAAACCTTTTTAATGAGCCTTTTTTACGAGGGAAGAATAAACACCTTTTCGCCAAAGACCTATCTTTCTCGCACAGATTTGACCGTCATTCGTCCATTTGTATATCTTCCTGAAAAGGATATTATTTCTGCAGCAAAGGATTTAGTTTTACCCATCATCACTTCGCCCTGCCCTGCCTGTGGAAAGACCAACAGGCAAAAAACAAAAGAGCTAATCACAGCGCTTTCAAAGGATATTCCCGATATTAAAGAAAAGCTGCTGGGGGCACTGGCAAACACAGAGCAGTATCATTTGTGGGAAAAGGAAAAATGATCTTCTGCCCTACAATATAAATTGAAGCGTGGTAGGGGCGCACCTATGTATGCGTAAGCGCACCTCGAGGTGCGCCCGTGGGTGTCTGCTGTGTTAGCATGTTATTACCAGAGATATTATGTTTGCAGAGTATGCTTATTATCAGTGTATCATTTTTTACATCTCAAGCAATACATAAATCCCATATCTTCAGTATCAGTTCTGTCCTTCTTTTCTATTTCAAAATAATTTTCAAGCATAGCCTCAAATTCATGAGACAACATATCAAATAAATCAGGCCTTCCCATATATTCTTCAATCAACATCATCATTTTGCCGCTTGGGCTTACGATATTTGGAATATCAAGTACGAATTTTCCGTTAGGTTTTAATATCCTGTGGGCTTCTATGATTGCTTTTTCAACAAAATCTTTTTCATAATACTCAAGCACCCCAACACATGCGCCAATGTCAAAATAGCTCTCTTCAAAAGGTGTTTGATGTATACTTCCATTATATAATGAACCAATGGATAAATTATTCTTATTAACGAATTCATTAAGCAGTTGTATGGTTTTACTGCTAATATCAACACCATGATATGTTGAAGACCATTGGTCATATCCCTTAAACATCAGGTTCAGACAACACCCCAGGTCAATAAATTTCATATTGGTTTCTGGCAATAAATAATCCTTGATTTCTTTGCATTCACTGCCAGTTTGTTTGCCATCTAATTCCATTTTCCATTTAAGATAGTCCGGTTCATTCGTAATATAATCCGGCAAGCGATCATATGAAAGAGCGTCTTTCTTTCCATGTTCCACAATGGTTTTATCGTAAGATTTTGCAACCAATTCCAGTTGTTTTTCCATTTTGTTTTGTAACCCCTTACACATTATATAAATAATATATCGCCTTTCGATGTGCCTTAGCTGCCGCGCCCTATTCCCTATACACAAAACTCTCTAAGCCCTCTGCAATATTGTTAATTTTTCCACTCAAAAAAACAGGATAAATTTTAATGTTTGCCAGCTCATTTATATCCACCCATTGAAAAAGCAGTCGGGACTCGTCCGTCTCTAAGGATTTGAAAATGCCCTCGTGCGGAATTTGCGTTTCGTCTAGCAACTTGACCAAATGGTAGTGGCAAAGGGTATGGCAATCCTTTTCTCCCCATTTCCAGAATACCTCTTCCACCCAGATAAATCGTTCCGCCACAATGTCCACGCCCAGTTCTTCCTTGAATTCGCGTACCACAGCCTCGGCACTGGTTTCGCCAAACTTCACCTGACCGCCCGGAAGCGCATACTCGGTGTCATTTACGCCGTGTTGAATAAGAATTCTGCCCTTATTTATCAGCACACCGCAGCTGCGAAAGTTGTACATTTGGCTTTCATATTCAAAAATCCAGTCTCTGTTTTTGGTCATAAAATTACCTCAGAAGAATTAAAAATTGCAAATTAAAATTTTTAGTATTCTCCTTCTGAGAATAGAATATTTTTTAACATTAGATACCCATGCTGGCTCCCTCAAACGAGGGAGCTGTGGTCAGCAGACCACTGAAGGATGAAATGATAAATGAAACGCCCATACTGTATGATTAAATATCGCTATGTTCTGCAACCAAATGAAATTGAATGACGCCGTCAGCACAGCAAAAATCAATTTCATTTTTCGCTTTTCCGCCAAGCAGTCTATAATCACCCCCACTGCGGGCAACTTCACATAAACTATGCAATAATGCCATAGTCTTGGGGCAAAAACCTATTGGGCATTCATACATACAAGTAAATTTATCTCCTTTTTCAAAGCCCATTCTGCAAGGGTTTCCCTCAATTACTGTAATAAAAAACTTCCAGTCCTCAATAATTCTTTTATTCATTTTATACCTCAGATAATTTTAATTATCCACATTCAAACTTACACTTTTTTTGGCAATCGCAGTCATTAGCCTTCGGGCGTATAGCCATACGCCCCTACAATAATGCATTGCAGACATCTTTTGATACCTGATTCCTGATACCTGCCTCCTGTTTCGGCTTCCCCTTGAGGGGAAGGCTTTGGGATATCCCTTTACAAAATCTCGTATGAAAACACTCTCGCCTCACCGCACCCCCAGCTTTCTAATGGCACCAGGCGCAAGGCTTTTGCTTTTTTGTTTATAGGAATTTTGACCAGCCTTTGATGGTTATTTTCAATTTTAGTGCTATATACTAGCTTATTATCCTTATCTAAGCACTCTATTTCAAAGGTCTTTAGCATAGTTGTTGGAAATCCAAAGGGCTGCATATTGAGCAAACGGCCGCAGGGCATAGGCTTATCGACAAACATTTTTTCGCCTGTTACAGTTTTTCTATTTAAATCACTGTCTAAAACAAGACGAATTTCATTAACTTGCTCCTCGTTTTCAAAGGCATATTCAATAGCCTCATTTAGCTTGCCAATATAGAGGTTTTCCTTCTCCCCTATGGGGCGCTCTTTTCCATTTCTAAGCATTTCTGCATCCCCTGCTGCAATGATCTTTGCTTTTTTAGTGAGTGCCGAAATAGCTTTGTTATGCCAAGGCAGATAGCAGTCATCTTGCATTAGTATTTGCTGTAGCTCGGTAATCTTATTTTCATAAACTCCGCGTGGAGAAAGATTATTTGCAATAGCGACAGCTGCAGCGGTGCCCATTGCCTGCCCTATTATTGCACAGGTTGCCATAACACGAGAGGAGCTCATGGCGGTGTGGGTGGTGCTGATATTTCGCCCTGCAAACAATAGGTTTTCTATATTTCTCGAATAAAGACTACGGTAGGGTATGCCAAAGGGAGAGGGGGCTTTATGAAAGATGGTAGGCTCCCCAGCATAATGAAAGCCCTCCGGGTGGTGGTCGTCCATAGGCCAGCCGCCGTAGGCAATGATGTCTTCAAACTTGCCCTCACTGCGCACATCGTGCTGTGTCATAATATGGTCGCCCATATATCTGCGGCTTTCTCTTTTGCCCGGTAAAAAGCTTAAAAACTCAATCTCCCAGTTTTCTGCGCCATGGTCGCCTCTATTTTTAATGTGATCCCAAACGCCAAATGCCAATTTGAGCAATTCATCACGAATTTCTTCTGTATCGCTTATGGTATCCTGCTCGCCTCCTAGCTCCAGCCACCAAAAGTTTTGACCTTTTACTACATGATTGCGGTTGTTCATATCCTGGTCGGTCTCATAGATATTTGCCCAGGTTGGTGGGATGAACTCCACCTTGTGGTCTGTTTCACTCACCTGCAACAGACAAGTCATACCCATGGTGCGCTTGTCTGCTTCAATGGGTGCAATATCCTCATTATACTCACTTCTGCCTTCACGCCCCATGCGAAAATCTGCGCCGCACAAGGGTGCCAGCACGCTATCACCGGAGCAATCTGCAAAAAGAGTTGCTTCTATTCTATGATAGGTATAGGTGGTTAATTGCCAGCCGGTAATGGCTTTTATAGTCTTTCCCTCTGTTTCACAATCACAGCAGGAGCAATTTAAAAGCAAGGTAATATTAGGCTCCAGCTTGACCTTTTCATAGAGCACGCTATCCCAAAGCGAAAAGTTTCTCTCTGGATTACGATACATATTTTCCAGCAATATCTCTTCAAAAATACCTGTTTCCCTCATATTTTCGCCAAAGGCACCCAGTGCCCACATACGGATTTCACTGCTGGCGTTTCCGCCAAGCACAGGGCGATCCTGCATCAATACCACCTTTGTACCGTGTCTGGCAGTGGCAATGGCGGCAAGCATCCCTGCCAACCCCCCACCCACGATACAAAGCTGTGTTTTATGTTCAATTCTTTTTAATAAGCTATTTGTTTGCATTTTTATGTGCTCCTTTAATTACAATTACAAATATTATAGCACAATTCAGGGATGGGTTCAAATGAAATTGCAAAGAAAAATCCCGCAAAATTGCGAGATTTTTATAGTCTAAACTTTTTCTACTCCTCGTACCTCTCCCCTGTGCTAGCATTTTGGTATAGCATCCAATACCCACTTTCCTGAGGCTGACCGCTCTTTTCTGGTATCCATTGGCAATAGCCTTTTATGTTTTCAGGAGGCTGGGGTGTGTACTTTGACGGAATACCATAGCAAATATAAATAGGCTTGTGGTTATCGTCATATATTATTCCTAATATATAATGTCCTTGTTGGTCTTGGTCGTTATATTCTACCCTTACCCATTCAGAGCCTGGAATGAGGTCATTCAGCCCCTCTACCGGCTCATTTTCTTTAAGCAGTCGTTCAAAACTTTCTGCATTGCAATCATAATAGGTTTGTGCGTCCTTGCTTTCACTAAAATCATTCTCTAGTTGCTCCTGCGTACTTCCAAAAACGGTTTCTTCAATAGGTTCCTCTGCTACCTCTTGTTTTTCAACTGGCGGCGTACTAGCTGTTGCACGTGCTGCAAAGCGCTGCAAATCAAATTCTTCACTTTCCTGCAAATCTTTTTCAGTGGGCGCATGATATTCCCAACTGGTGTATTCGCCGCCGCGCTTAGTGCCACATTTGTTGCAAGCACCTGTAATTAGTTCACTCAGCCATGCCGCCCCTCCGCCCTTATGCCCACAAAGTGCAGGGTACAAAAAGCCATTTTCTATATACATGATACCAGCAGCCATAACAGAGGATGGAATAACATCACGCATATCAATATATTCTTGTGCAAAGCCATTTCCATTATCATCAAAGGTAAGCGTGCCAAGTAAAAAGGTCTTATCATTTCCAGAAAAATAGAGCATGCAAGCATATTCGCCCTTTGCGCTTTGCCTTAAGTCCTGCGCACCAAATTGCACCAAAATTTTATTGCCTCTCTCCTCCAGCTTTGCATAGCCTGATGGCTCACCGCTGTTTCCAAAGCCATTTGCTTCTGGGCGCATAATTAACAACTGTTTATTATTTATTCCTGCCATAACTATCCCTCCGTAATTTCTATATGAAAATATATGGCAAGAAATTGTTTTTCATTCCCAAAAAGAAAAATAGCCGCTTAAGGCAGCTTTTATGTGCATTGTAGGGAAAGGTTCTAAACCCTTCCGTATATAATCCTTCATTTTACAGCTCCAGAGCGCATTGCAATACAGCCTACAATATATTTTCTACAAACTGAATTTTCAATTGGTTTGGATCCATCACATAAAAAAACTTTACATGAGGATTTGGAGCAAAGGGACCGCTATGAATACTGATGCCTTTTCCCTGCACAAATTTCATCATTTCGTCAACAGATTTTACTTCAAAGCCGAGAGAAATATCTTTTCCCATATTAACTTCGTTGATTTTATCATTGCGTATTAGCTCAACCTTTGTTTCGCCATCGCCTAGAAACGCAATCTCTACTCCTTGCCCTGCCATATAACGCCTGTCAATGAAAAGCCCGACTATTTCCTGATAAAACTTTAAGGACTCCTCCATGTTGTTAACTATTAATGTACTCCAACAAAATTTCATAGTCTTTACCCCTTTATAAACAAATGTTTTATATTATTTATTTTTCAGCTAAATATTTATTTATTCCCACTAAAAGCTCGTCTGCATCTACTCCATGAGCAGCGCAAGCCTCTTCCAGCGTTTCCTGCTGTGCACCTGGGCAGCCTATACAAAACATACCATACCCCATAAATAAAGGTGCAGTGCCAGCGTCCATAAGTAGAATTTCTCTTATTGTATTTGTTTTCGCAGCTTGCATAAAATCATCTCCAATTCTTTAAGCTTATTATTATAGTATACCAATTATACTAAAATATCAATCTATAATTTTGTGGCTATCTGCCTTGCAGAAACTATGCCTGTAACCGACGCTTGCATTAACCCTCTTGTAATGCCTGCACCATCGCCCACTGCATACAAGCCTTCAATTTCCGTTGCAAAATTTCTATCCACTTTAATTTTGCTGGAATAAAACTTCACCTCTACGCCATAGAGCAGCGTATCTCTGTTAAATAAGCCAGGTGCTACCTTATCAAAGGCTTTTAATGCCTCAATAATGCTTGTGATATGCCTGGTTGGCAACACAAAGGATAAATCGCCCGGCACCGCGGTTTTTAGCGTTGCTCTGGTGGTGGACTTGGCAAGTCGTTCGTAATTGGTGCGGCGGCCTTTTATCAAATCCCCCAAGCGCTGTACCATAATTGGGCCGCCTGTGAGCATATTTCCTAACTGCGCAATGTATTTACCATATACGATGGGCTGATTAAAGGGCTGTGTAAAGCGCGAGGAAACAAGCAGGGCAAAATTAGTATTTTCTGTCTTTTTGCTCTCTTCGCCATAGCTGTGTCCATTTACAACTGCAATGCCGCCCTCATAATGCTCCTCTGAAACCACGCCGCCTGGATTCATACAAAAGGTGCGTACTTTATTTTCAAAAGTGTCAGAGTAATATACCATTTTCGCTTCATAAAGCGGCTTTGTCAAATGATCCATTACGCTATTTGGTACTTCCACGCGAACGCCTATATCAACCTCATTATTCTCAGTAACTATGCCAAGCTTATGTGCGATATCACTCAGCCAGTCTGCCCCTCCTCTGCCTGGCGCTATAACGACGTTAGTGGCGTCTATTTTATGGCTTTCGCCATCCTTTTCAATTACGACGCCTTTTGTCTTTCCATCTTCTACTATAATTTCTGTGGCGTTAGAAAGCTCCCAAAATTCAGTATTTGTATTGTTAATTAAATGCTCGTACATACCACGCAATACATTAAAAGCCCTGTCTGTGCCCAAATGGCGCACAGGGCAGGCAATGAGACGTATATTGTAACGCGAGCACTGATATTTAATTTCATCCACTGCTTTATCATTCAAACCAAATATCTCTTCGCTGGCGCCAAAGCTGCAATAAATACTATCTGCATAATTCACAAGTGACTGCGCTGGTTCTTCCCCTAAGTAATCAGATATATTCCCGCCCACCTCTTGCGAAAGTGAAAGCTTGCCATCTGAAAATGCGCCTGCACCTGACCAGCCATTTACTATTGCACAGGGGTCGCAATTTGCACAGGTTCCAGTGGCTCTGGCGGGACATTTGCGTTTGTCAATCTGCTTACCTCTGTCCACTATAAGTACCTTTGTTTCAGGCTTAAGCTTGGCAAGCTCTATCGCCGCAAAAATACCAGCAGGTCCAGCACCAATAATAACGACATCGTATTTTTTGTGCATAAAGTATTCTCCTTCATAAAAATCCGCATAAAAAGGTACACTAATATTATAACTGTTTGTACCTTTTTAGTCAATGTTATAAAGGTATATAGACCAATTGGTAATTGCACATTTGCTTTTAGGGTGCTATAATAGTTTTAGCACTTTTGGGGAGGTCTTTCTATGAGCGAAAACAGTATGAACAAGCGAAATTTTATAGAGGAATTTATTGAGGAAGACATTGCGGCTGTTGGGGGTAAGGTGGATATTGTCACACGCTTTCCGCCAGAGCCAAATGGCTTTCTGCACATAGGGCATGCCAAGGCAATTTGCGTGGACTTTGGAATGGCTCAAAAATATAATGGCAAATGCAATTTGCGCATGGATGACACCAACCCAGCAAAGGAAGATAATCTTTATGTAGAAGCGATTAAAAAAGACATTTCATGGCTTGGCTTTTCGTGGGATAAACTCTGCTTTGCAGCAGATTACTTTGAAGTGATGTACGAGCAGGCGTGCATATTAATTAAAAAAAGACTTGCCTATGTATGTGATTTGGATGCTGAACAAATTCGCGAATATCGTGGCACACTGACAGAGCCTGGCAAGGAAAGCCCTTTTATCGCTCGCTCCATAGAAGAAAATTTACAGCTTTTTGCTGATATGCGAGCAGGAAAATTTCCTGATGGTGCTAAAGTGCTGCGTGCACGAATTGATATGGGATCACCAAACATAAATATGCGCGACCCAATACTATATAGAATTTTACGTGCAGAGCACTATCGCACGGGCAACGACTGGTGCATTTATCCTATGTACGATTATGCACATCCTATAGAGGATATGATGGAAAATATAACACATTCACTTTGCACGCTGGAGTTTGAAGACCATCGCCCATTGTACGATTGGGTGGTAAACAATGTAGATTTAACCGCCAAACCTAGACAAATAGAGTTTGCGCGCCTCAATATCACTAGAACGATAATGAGCAAGCGCTACTTAAAAAAACTTGTTGACCAAAAGTTAGTCAATGGCTGGGATGACCCTCGTATGCCCACTCTGGCAGGTTTACGCCGCAGGGGCTTTACGCCTGCCTCTATTAAGGACTTTTGCGAGCGAATCGGTGTAGCGAAGAGCAATTCTATGGTGGAAGCGGCTTTGCTGGAGCACTGTGTCCGTGAGGATTTAGCGGCAAATACTGAGCGGCGCATGGCGGTAGTGGACCCCATCAAATTGATTATAGATAATTATCCAATTGGACAAAGTGAAATTTTCGAAACTGAAAATGGTTCAGAAGAAACAAGCGGTACGCATAAAATAAGTTTATCACGAGAATTGTATATAGAGCGTGAGGATTTTATGCTGGAGCCCCCTAAAAAATTCTTTCGTCTTTTTGTGGGTGGAGAAGTACGCCTAAAGTCTGCATTTATTATAAAATGTGAGAGCGTCGTTCAGGATGAACAAGGAAACGTAACAGAAATTCATTGCACCTTTGACCCGGAATCCCGCAGCGGAAGCGCAAACAGCGGAAAAAAGGTGAAAGGCACACTGCATTGGGTAAACGCTGCGGACTGCACTCCCTGTGAATTCAGGCTTTATGATTATCTTTTAGATGAAAATGAAGGTGCAGATTTTACAGAGCGAATGAATGAAAATTCATTAATAATAAAACAAGGCTATATTGAGCAAGAGCTAAATAACGCAAACATTGACGAAAGCTTTCAATTTATCAGGCTTGGCTACTTCCGCAAGGATGAAGACAGCACAAATGAAAAGCCCGTTTTTAATCGCATAGTAAGTCTCAGAGACACTTGGGCGAGAATAAGCGGCAATTAAATATTCGAGGTAATTATGAATTTTGACCCATCAAAATTTTATAAGGAACAATTTAAAAATATTACGCCCAGTTTATCCTTTGATAAGAACAATAATTTCTTTGAATGGCGTAAGCAGGTGGGCGAAGCTCTAAATATGCTTTTAGGAATGCCTGAAGCTGTGACAGATGCAAAGCCCATTATAGAGTATAGGGACAATTCTAATGAGCTTTTTGATGAAATAAGATTTGTTTTTGAAAGCGAGCCAGACTACTTTGTGCCTTGCCATTTAATTGCACCCAAAAATATTGTTGGCAAACTGCCTCTTGTGATATGCCTGCAAGGGCATACAACAGGTATGCACATTTCATTGGCAAGAGCAAAATATGAAAATGACCAAGATGCTATAAATAGTGGCGACCGTGACTTTGCCCTTTCCGCAGTAAAGCAGGGCTATGCCGCTTTGGTAATGGAGCAGCGTGGCTTTGGCGAAAACACACAACATATAACGGAAAGCCCTTGGGGCTCCTGCCATACTCCATCCATGCAGGCTTTAATGCTTGGCAGAACAATGGTCGGCGACAGAGCCTTTGACGTAAAAAGAGCCATTGACAGTATCAGTCATTTTGATTTCCTAGATTTAAAAAAAATAGGTATTATGGGCAATTCCGGCGGGGGCACCACTTCGTTTTTCGCAGCTTGTGTGGAGCCTAGAATTGCTCTCGCTATGCCCTCCTGCTATTTTTGCACCTTTGAAGCCTCCATTTTTTCACTTTTTCATTGCCAATGCAATTTTATTCCAAATATATTAAATTATTTTGAAATGCCTGATTTAGCCTGCCTCATTGCGCCAAGACCATTAATAATTGTTTCTGGGCTGAATGACCCTATTTTTCCCTATCCTGAAGTATTAAAAGCGTTTGATAAGGTAAAGCAAATCTATGCCGCAGCAAATGCAGCCGATAATTGCACATTAGTAACCGGTGCAGAAGGTCATAGGTTCTACGCAGAACAAGGCTGGAAAGCCTTCCGAGCGCAATTTGTGAAATTAGGTTAAATAGAGGTGGGTGATTACTAGTTGTATGATATAGCGATTATTGGGTTAGGACCGGCAGGAGCAATGCTGGCTACTTTGCTAAACAGCCATTTAAAAATAATTGCAATTGATAAAAAGTCCTCCGACGCTCAGGAAGAGGGCTTTCATAAGCCTTGCGGCGGTCTGCTTGCACCCGATGCACAAAAGGTTTTATCACGTTTCAGCATAACACTTCCAAAGGATATTTTAGTTGACCCACAAATTTTTGCAGTACGGACCATTGACACAAAAACAGGCTTGGTTCGCAACTATCAGCGATTTTATTTAAATATTGACCGCCATAAATTTGACTTGTGGCTAAAATCCCGCATAAAGCCCAATGTGAAATGCTTTCATAATGCCCGCTGCGAAAGCATTGAGCGCCTGGAAGATGGAACGTATTGCATCACCTACATAGAGAATAATGAAAAAAACACTTTTTTAGCAAAATACATAGTTGGTGCTGATGGAGCAAATTCACTCGTGCGCCGCACTATTTATAATAATAAAAAAATACGCAGCTATGCTTCTATCCAGCAATGGTTCAAGGAAAGCAACAGCTCGCCCTTTTATTCATGCATTTTTGATGCCGACATCACAGACTGCTACTCTTGGTCTATTTCAAAGGATGGCTTTTTTATATTCGGCGGCGCTTTTCCTTTAAAAAACCCAAGACAAAGCTATGATAAATTAATCGAAAAATTACAAAAGCATGGTTTTGTTTTTGGGGAAGCCTTAAAAACGGAAGCCTGCATGGTGCTGCGCCCTTCTAAATTTAATGATTTTTCTTGCGGTAAGAATAATGCCTTTTTAATTGGTGAGGCAGCCGGTTTTATAAGCCCCAGCTCGCTTGAAGGTATAAGCTATGCTATAAGAAGCGCTTATAAATTGAGCGTTGTATTAAATGGGAAAGGGAAAAATAAAAATGCTCTTTACCGCAAAAGCACTTTACATATAAGACTAGACCTTTTTTCAAAAATAATGAAGCTGCCCTTCATGTATAATCCTTTTTTACGAAAAGTAATTATGAAATGTGGTATCAATAGTTTGGAAATGCTAGATGGTGAGGAATTATAGGTTCTCAATCATAAAACCATACACTTCAATAGAAAAACGGAAGGGTTTAGAGCCCTTCCCTACAATTGTTATTAACAATTCCTTTTATTACCCAAATAACCCTTTTTTCTTTTCCTTTTCGTGATTTGGTCTTTCTATGCCTTTTAAATCATCATTAAACTGCTGCAACAGCTCTTTTTGTTTATTTGATAGCTTTCTAGGAACGTCAATATTTACTGTAACATATAGATCGCCAAGGTCTGTAGAACGTAGCTTATGTATGCCTTGTCCCTTTAATCTAAAGCGTGCACCTGGCTGTGTGCCCTCTGGAATTTTATATTTAACTGGGTTTCCCAATGTAGGCACTTCTACCTCTCCGCCAAGGGCCGCTTCTGCAAAGCCAATGTTAAGATTAATATATAAGTCATAGTCACGGCGTACAAAAAGCTTATGTGGCTGAACTTTAATAAATACATATAAATCGCCGGTTCCGCCGCCGCGCAGACCATGCTCGCCCTCTCCCCTAACGGTCATAGATTGACCATTGTCTATTCCTGCCGGTATATTTATTTTTATAGCACGAGAACGACGTATTCTGCCGCGTCCGGAGCATCTTTTGCAGGGAGTTTTGATTATTTTGCCTGTCCCTCTGCAATTGTCGCAAGCCCTAACGGATGCGAAGCTGCCGAATATAGTATTTTGCTGCGCACGTACTTGTCCTGTGCCATGACAGATTGGGCAAGTATCAGCTTTCGTTCCTTTTTCTGCACCGCTGCCGCCACATTCATCGCATTGCTCATCACGAATAATATTTACTTCCTTTGTTGTGCCAAAGGCTGCCTCTTCAAAGGTTATAGTTAGCTCATAACGCAAGTCATCGCCTCTTTGAGGTCCAGTACTGGTTCTTTGTGCAGCACCGCCGCCAAAAAAGGTTTCAAAAATATCACCAAAGCCGCCAAAACCCTCAAAACCACCCGCGCCTGCTCCAGCACCGCCAAAGCCATTTTGAGTACCAGCATGACCAAATTGATCATACTGCTGCCTTTTTTGGGAGTCAGAAAGCACCTCGTATGCCTCACTTACTTCCTTAAACTCGGCTTCTGAAGCTGCATTGCCAGGATTAATATCGGGATGATGCTTTTTCGCCAATTGTCTGAACGCCTTTTTTATTTCCTCGTCGCTTGCGTCCCTGCCGACACCCAGCGTCTCGTAGTAATCCCTTTTTTCTGCCATATTGCACCGCCATTAACATAATAATATTTATAGGGACGAATCATATTCGCCCCTATAATATTTAATAAAATTTATTTGTCTTCGTCCACTACTTCGTAATCTGCATCATACACTTTGCCGTCCTTGCCCTGCTCTGCTGAGTCTGTGTCTGCTCCAGGTGCGCCGGTACTGCCTTGTGCCTGTTGCTCTTGCTGCTGCGCGGAATATGCCTTGCCAAATACATCATAGCCAGCTTGAGTAAGCTTATCATTTGCTGCCTTAATAACGTCATTATCATTGCCCTGCAAAGCCAGCTTAACCGCATCAATTTCTGTTTGAAGCTTCGCTTTGTCCTCAGCTGTTACCTTATCACCAAGCTCTGTAATGGTACGCTCTGTGTTATAAACAGCGGCATCAGCCTGATTGCGAATTTCTACTTCTTCTTTGCGCTTTTTATCTTCCTCTGCAAATTGTTCTGCTTCCTTAACAGCCTTTTTAATCTCGTCATCGGAAAGATTTGTGCTGGCTGTGATAGTAATTTTTTGCTCATTGCCTGTGCCCAAATCCTTTGCAGAAACATGAACAATACCATTTGCATCTATATCAAAGGTCACTTCAATCTGAGGCTGCCCTCTGCGCGCACTAGGTATGCCTGAAAGCTGGAATCTGCCTAAGGTCTTATTATATTGTGCCATTTCACGTTCGCCTTGCAGCACATGGATTTCTACAGAGGTCTGTCCGTCTGCAGCCGTGGAGAAAATTTGGCTCTTCTTTGTAGGAATAGTGGTATTGCGCTCAATTAGCTTTGTGAAAACGCTACCGAGTGTTTCAATACCCAATGAAAGAGGTGTAACATCTAACAACAATACATCTTTAACCTCGCCGCCAAGTACGCCTGCCTGTATGGCTGCGCCAATAGCAACGCACTCATCAGGGTTGATGCCCTTATAAGGCTCTTTGCCAGTAATTTTCTTTACGGCTTCCTGCACGGAAGGTGTTCTAGTTGAACCGCCAACTAATATTACTTTATCAATCTTATCTATGCTGAGACCAGAATCTTGTATAGCCTTATTTACCGGACCAACTGTTCTTTGCACTAGGTCATCTGTTAAATCATCAAACTTTGCTCTTGTGAGTGTCATCTCTAAATGCACAGGACCAGAGGTGCCTACAGAAACATAAGGAAGATTAATGTTTGCGCTAAGTACGCTGGATAGTTCAATTTTTGCCTTTTCTGCCGCTTCTTTTAAACGCTGCATAGCCATTTTGTCGTTTCTTAAATCAATGCCTGTGCTCTTTTTAAATTCATCTGCCATCCAATCCATAACCTTTTGGTCAAAGTCATCGCCGCCTAAGTGAGTATCTCCATTTGTAGAAAGCACTTCAAAAACGCCGTCGCCAATTTCCAGTATTGATACGTCAAAGGTACCGCCGCCTAAATCATAAACGAGTATTTTGTGATTGCCTTCCTTATCTAAGCCATATGCAAGCGACGCCGCTGTAGGCTCATTGATAATACGCAGCACTTCAAGCCCTGCAATTTTGCCTGCATCCTTTGTGGATTGACGCTGGCTGTCATTAAAGTATGCAGGAACAGTTATAACTGCCTGTGTAACTGTAGTGCCTAGATAACTTTCTGCATCCTGCTTCAATTTTTGAAGTATCATTGCAGAAATCTCTTGGGGTGTGTAGGTCTTCCCATCAATGGTTATTTTGTGATTTGTGCCCATTTCACGCTTGATGGATTGCACTGTCTTTTCAGGATTGGTGACAGCCTGACGCTTTGCAATAGCGCCAACTAATCTTTCTCCATCCTTGAATGCCACAACGGATGGTGTGGTTCTGCTGCCTTCTGCATTGGCGATAACGACTGGCTCTCCGCCCTCCATTACTGCTACGCATGAGTTTGTTGTTCCTAAATCAATACCGATAATCTTTCCCATAATATTGCCTCCTATTGTAATTATATTACAT
>Ga0118677_10007889_pt1 | contig 17365 bp, 16 predicted proteins | sample AliMusrvi5mmetaG_FD_86154 | JGI IMG/M metagenome (GOLD analysis project Ga0118677, IMG submission 86154) | reverse complement strand
TAGTAAGATCGTCCAATAGCCAGTGAAGCGTGCGAAAACCCCGGTTCCATCAATTGCTCAAAGGTTGGAATAACCTCCTTTATATCAATTACATACTCCGCAAGATCAAGTAATACCATAGCCGGCTTAAAACCATCCTTTAGCGCGGCTGTCAGTCGTTTGACCCCTTTATCTTTTTTCCCTTTTTTTAGATATTCGACTCCTTTGCGAAAAATACGCGGAGCAGATTCAATAAGTTGACTCATCATAATTCATTCAGAAATAGGGTATAAAATTAGCTTTAAAAGGCAATCTGTAGGCATGCAATCGTTAAAATTATTGAACAAAAATTGTCCTGCACTGGCTATTCGGGTGAAATTTGACGGTTAGAATTAAAAATAAACTAATTTTACTTTAAATTTACGAACCATGAAGCCAATAGATCTGATAACAAAATATTATAAACCAAGGTCAAAGGCATACAAAATATTAGTCAGCCATTCAAATCTGGTGACTGAGAAAGCTTTGAAAATCGCTCATTCACGGAAAGATTTAAATCCGGACCTAAACTTTATTGAAGAAGCAGCCATGTTGCATGATATAGGCATATTTAAGACCAATGCCCCGGATCTTTTTTGCTTTGGAGAATACCCCTACTTGTGTCATGGATACCTGGGTTGTGAATTACTCACTACAGATGGGTTCCCCGAGCATGGTCTCGTGTGTGAAAGACATACAGGGGTAGGAATTACTACAGAAGAGATTATTTCCAATAAACTTCCATTGCCACTGCGTGATTTCGTTCCTGAATCGGTCGAAGAGCAGATTATTTGCTTTGCTGATAAATTCTTCTCAAAAAGTGGTGATCTTTTTCATGAAAAATCATTGGGTGAAGTAAGAAAATCGGTGCAAAAATTCGGCGAAAAAAATCTCATTCGTTTCAATGAGTGGTGCGAATTATTCCTTTAATTCTGCATAATATCTCTTATACAATCTGATTCTTAGTAGGTAACATTATCCTGGTAACTCTTCTGTTTGGTGAATTTCAGGTCCTTTAACAGTGAAGAAGTCGCCCTGATTGTAAAGCTGTAGCTTTGACGATATCCAAATGGTATCAGATTCAAGGACATCTGCATACAATGTAAATCCCTGAAGATATTAAATTGAGTAAATGTGAGCTGCATTTTTTGAACGTCAAGGCCTGATGAGAAACCAACCTTCCATTGTTTGGTCATGCTTACATTTCCGTTAAAATCGACAGTCTGTGTGATTACTACTGATTTTTCAGGATCTGGCTTGCTATACCTGAAACTGTAGTTAAAAGAAAGATCCCATGGAACACTGAAGTCTGCGTATTCAGGGATGTTCCCGGACTTCTGCCTCAGTTTAATTTGTTCCAGCTGGTTCTTTTGTTCCGGGGTCATTTTCGCCTCCTCCTTCTCCTTCTCTTTGCCTTGCTTCGATTTGAATGAAAGTCCAAATGACATATTCGCACTGGTTAATCGGGCAAGCTTTCCATTTTCGGAAAACTGAAATTTATTGACTAAATGGCCATTCTGCATCTTGTAGGGGTCCAGAATCGCACCAAAATTTAAATCGACCCCGGCAACTTTTGTACGGGCTGCAATATTGATATTTGAAAGATTCAAAGAATCGGCTGCAAGGTTGTAGGATCCACTCAATGATAACTGATCAAGTATTTTAATTTTTGTATAGGCCTCCTTTGAAAGGGTATCTTTTACATTTAACTTCTTTGCTTCCAAAGTATTATTAAGATTAAACCCTATTGAACCCGAGCGGCCGGAAGGAGATGTCCCGTATATCGCATTTTCATGTCGTGGATAACGAAAGCTGACAGGCAATCCATTTTTATCAAAATATTCAATGTTTTCATAAGCTCCATAGGAAGGATTACTGAAATCGGGGCGTATGCTGAAACTGACACTTGGCGTCATAACATGTCTGATCCCTTTAATCGTTGATTTGGGATTTAAAGGAATAAAATTTCCGTAAATTTTAGTGGAAGCCCCCAGACTAAATGCATAATCATAATCGCGAGTAAAACCATGTAGTGTATCTGAAGTTACGATTTGCTGTGTTACAGTATTATATTTCTTTCTAACCTGTTGCGTATACCATCGCTCATTATAATTCAATGAAGGACTTATTGTGATATATTTCAATGCTTTGAATGAGGTACTAATTGGAATTGCATGCTTTACTCCATTTCTCCAATCTCTCAGAAGTGAGGAACTCAGCAATTTTTTCTCCTTCGTATCGATTGTATTCTGCATATCCATAGAATAGCTAAGGCCAATCTTCTCGTACCATTTTTCTTTTCCCGATCTGTTTTTGAATTTAAACGGGTATATTCTTGTCATACTCAGTGTTATCTGAGGAAGCGTCAGGCTTATGGTTGTATCGCGACTATTTTGAGAATGACGCATATTCCCAGAGAGACTAAAGGGAGAATTCTCCCAACGCTTTGAATAGGATATGCTTGATTGTTTGGTATTTGTGAGGTAATTTTGAGTGGTTAAAGCATTATTCTGATCAAAGGAACTGGTTGAAAAATTCACACTCGCACTAAAAGTCTGACTTGGATTCGATTTTGAATCCATCGAATGACTCCATGTAAGGGCAAAATCATTTTGAGTCTTATAGTCTGCCAAACCTTTATCACCATAGACATTTTTAAAATACTGTAGGTCAAAAGAACCTGTAAACTTATAGCGAAGCCTGTAGTTACTGTGTAATTTAATCCCACTCGACCCTTTTGAATAAAGGTCACCCTTGACTGAAGCGTCAAAATAATCATTTGCTGCCCAATAATATCCTAAATCTCGCAGAAAAAAGCCTCGGTTTATCTCATCCCCATAGGTGGGCATTATAAATCCTGAAGAGTATTTGGGTGAATTGGGGAAAAATCCAAAGGGTATAAATACAAAGTAGAGCGGAAGATCTTCGATTACAAGGTAGGCAGGACCAGTTACAATTTTCTTATTGGACAATACCTTTGCTTTGGTCATTTCAAGCCAGAAATGGGGATTGTCTGCGTCACAGGTAGTATATCTGCCATTTCGCAAACAATAGGTTGAATCATTCATCAGTTTTGTCCTTCCACTGTGAACGAAACCACCTTGTTGCTCGGTTACAACACCGGTAACAATCCCTTTCTTTGTCTGAAAGTTATACCTCACTTCATCTGCTTCAAATTTCTGATCGCCCTGCTTAAATATCGGTTTACCGGTTATTACACCAACCGAATCAGGCATCCCTTTTGCGTAAACCAGGTTACTGTCCCGGTTTAACTCAATGTATGACGCATTAAGTTCAATATCCTTATACTTAACCTGTGCATTTTTATACATGAAGATTTTATTCCCTGCTTTTGTTTGGGAAAGAGTAATATAACCATCAGCGGTATACTCCACTTCGGCATCAAATCCTGCGCTCGATGTCTGCTTAAGACTATCAGCTGAAGCAGAAATTTTCGGAGAGATATTAAGGCTGTCTGTCAATGCAACAGATCGCCTGTTTTTTCGTTCACGGCTTATATTCTGCTGATTTTTAGCAGAATTAATCCCATTGTTCTCAAGCTTCTGCCCAAAAATTGATCCCTGCGCCAGGAAGAGAATTGCCCAAAAAAAAGATAAGAATCGCAAATTGCTCAAAACTTTTCCAAATCAAGTTAAATCTAATTTAATTGCAATAAATTGCATACGGCAAAAGTAGAAAAAGCAATTAGAGAAACTTACAACCGGAAAAAATAATTTAAACTTCTATTTTTGTAATTAGTCATCAGTGACAAAGGAACTAAAAATGGAGAAACAACTTAAGGAATATACCTATTCGTTGTTACGATCACCAAGGATCGTGACACTTATTATTATGTCTTTGTTTATCAATTATTTGGATGCTCAGAATGCCGAAACAAAAGGTCTTAAAACAGTAGTGATTGATGCCGGTCACGGAGGTAAAGATCCTGGTACGGTGGTTGGAAAAATACGCGAAAAAGATGTTGTTCTGGACATTGCCTTAAAGCTTGGAAAAGCGATAAAGGAGAAATTACCCGACATCAAAGTCATTTATACCCGTAAATCGGATACTTTTATTCCCCTTTTTGAACGATCGGTAATCGCAAATAAGAATAATGCAGACCTATTTATCTCAATCCATGCTAATTTCTGTTCCACTCCTTCAATCAAAGGTACTGAAACCTATGTTTTAGGATTACACCGTACTGAAGATAACCTTAACCTGGCGAAAAAAGAGAACAGTGTTATTTTATTGGAAAAAGACTATTCCACAAGATACGAAGGATTTAACCCGAATCTATCCGAATCATACATCATGTTTGAATTGGTTCAAAATGCAAATCTTGACCAAAGTGTGGAATTTGCCGGATTACTACAGGATACATTTCGAAAACATGCTCAAAGGGCAAGCAGGGATGTCAGGCAGGCCGGATTTTTGGTCTTAAGAGAAACGATAATGCCTTCTGTACTTATTGAAACAGGCTACCTCAGTAATCCGGCAGAAGCTGGCTACCTGATGAGTGATTCAGGCAGAAAAACAATTGCCTTAGCAATATACAATTCATTTAAGACCTATAAGGATAAGTTTGAATCAAGACTTAATACAAAATATACCGACCTGCCGCATAAGGAATTAAAAGGAGAGAAAAACCGGCCCGTTGAGCCTGCTACAGTTGAGCCTACTAAACAAAACAATAGCATTCTTCCGAAAAAAAATTCCAATCCCAAGGTTAGTCAGGCCATTCAGAAAAATGTTAAACCTGATGGAAATAGTCCCGAACCGATTACATTCGGAATTCAGATTTGTGCCTACCCCAAAAAACTCCCGGCAGATTCAAAATTATTTAAGGGGATAAAGAATATTTCAAAGTTCACTGTTGAGGGGTACTTTAAATATTATTGCCTTGAAACAAGTTCATTTTCAGATGCAAAAAAGAACCTTGCGACGATAAGAACTAAGATTCCAGATGCTTTTATTATAGCATTTAAAAACGGTCAGCCAGTTCCCCTGAGGGAGGTTATAAAACCAATTAAGTAGTTTTACCCTTTTTTTACTCCATAATCCTGCGTATTTTCGCGAATAATTTGAAATCATATCGAAATGAAGCTCACAAAAACATCGAAAATTGGAATTTTGGTTGTCCTCTGCCTTACCCTCCTTATTTGGGGAATTAATTTTCTTAAAGGGAGAGATATATTTAGAACAGAAAAAGTCTTTTATGCCCGGTATAAAAACGTCGGCGGTTTAACCGCTACAACGTTGGTTACCCTCAATGGATTAAAAATCGGCTATGTCAGGGAGATATACTTTGCGGAGGATTTATCCGGAGATTTAATTGTTAAAATTGCACTGCATAATAACTTTCCACTTCCTAAAGGGACAACAGCACAGATTGCAAGCAGTGATCTTTTGGGATCCAAAGTTGTTAAACTTAATTTAGGAAAAGCAGCCACACTCTTACATGCAAACGATACCCTGGCCTCTCAGATGGAGGCGGATATTATGCAGCAGGTAAATGAACAAATTGCACCTATAAAAGCCAAAGCAGAGCGCCTGATCGAGAATATGGACTCAATTGTAACTGCAACATCCAAAATCTTAAATAGTGATTCTCAACGAAACATTACCGAAAGTATACGTCAGGTGCATCTCACAATGTCAAATCTGGAGAATATTACTGCCACACTAAATGAAGTAATTTCGGGTCAAAAAAAGAATCTTACATCAACTATCTCAAATCTAAGTCTGATCTCAGCGGATTTTAAGAACAGCTCAGGTAAACTTGGGCATATGATCGATAATTTCTCAACATTTAGTGATTCGTTAAAAAAACTTGAGATAAACAAAACTGTTGAACATTTAAATGGTTCTGTTGGCAGTTTAAAAATGATCCTGGCAAAAATTGATACTGCAAATGGAACTCTTGGCCTTTTGGTAAATGACCCGCGATTATATCAAAATATTAATAATTCAACTGAAAATCTAAATCGCTTGTTGGTTGATTTTCGTCTTAACCCAAAGAGATATGTTCATTTCTCTGCCATAAATCTGGGCCGTAAAACAAATGGTGACAACCAAAATAATCCGCAAGACGCTGATAATATAACATATAAGGTTCTGCTTACCTCCTCCCAAACATCATTAAGCCTTAAATCCCCTATTTTTAAAGGGATTGAAGAGGTTTCTGAAATAAAATCAGATGGGTATTACTACTATTTCACTGCCGGAGATTCATCGTTGGATAAAGTTAGAATTATTCTAAATAAGGCGCAAGGTGCTTTTCCTGAGGCCCTTTTAAAGTGTTACAAAAACGGAAAGGAAATAAGTTTGAAAAATGGATTAAAAATGAACAAAAAATAGTTTTTTCCGTTATATTTTTAATTACTTTTAGACATACGGAAAGTAACAATTTGTTCTCTTTCCTTATCAAAACACAAGCATTTATTTCATACAAGATTTGTCCGATTTCATTAACAGCAATCCGCATAGAATCAAATGCTTGCAAATTATTCAAAATTAATTACCTGAATATCAGCTAATTAAGAATTAATAAAAAAATATTTTTTCACAATAAACTGAAAATTAATAGCATGGAATTATGCAACAAATTCAGCAGTTTTTTTCCTGCTAAATTTATTGAAGCTTTGCACCTGAAGAATTAAAATGAGTTAAAATATTATTTGAGCCTAAAACCTAAATGAACAAAGATCATCACAATATCTGGGAGAATTGTCTGAGAATTATCAAGGACAATGTGCCTTTTATAAGCTACAGAACGTGGTTTGAACCAATTGTTCCAATTAAGCTTGATAATGACATCCTGACCATTCAGGTTCCAAGTCCATTTTTTTATGAATACCTCGAAGAACAGTACATCGATATTCTCAGGAAAACCTTACGAAAAGAGCTTGGAGCTGGTGCCAAACTGGAATATAGCGTTGTAGTTGATAATAATCTTAATGTAAATAATAAACCATATACAGTTAAACTTCCCACTAATCAAAATAACAACTTAAAGAATAGGCCTGTAACAGCGTCTGCCTTTCATGATGACAATACGATCCGAAATCCTTTTGTAATACCTGGGATACAAAAATTAAATATAGATCCCCAGCTTAAGCAAGACCATACTTTCGAAAATTTTGTTGAAGGGGAGTGCAACAGGCTTGCCCGCAGTGCCAGCTATGCTGTTGCCCAGAAGCCCGGAGGAACTGCGTTCAACCCATTAATGCTTTATGGAAATAACGGGCTTGGAAAGACCCACCTTGCCCAGGCTATTGGGATCGAAGTTAAAGAGCGGTTCCCGGAGAAAATAGTTTTGTATGTGAACGCCAATAAATTTCAGACTCAATTTTCGGAAGCCACACGGAATAACAACAGGAATGATTTTCTTCATTTTTATCAAATGATTGATGTCCTGATTATTGATGACGTACAGGAATTTGCCGGAAAAGAGAAGACTCAGGAGACATTCTTTCATATTTTCAACCACCTGCACCAGACAGGCAAACAACTTATCCTTACTTCAGACAAGCCTCCTATTGAACTAAAAGGGCTTGAACAAAGATTGCTTTCCCGTTTTAAATGGGGGCTTACCGCTGATTTGCAGATTCCGGATTTCGAAACAAGGATGAGTATCCTGCATAAAAAAATCTACAAAGACGGGATAGAAATTCCTGAAGAGGTACTTGAATATATTGCATCACATATAAATAGCAATGTCAGAGAACTTGAGGGTGCACTGATTTCGTTACTGGCTCAGGCCACCCTGAATAAAAAGGAGATTAATGTCGAATTGGCAATCAAGATGATAAACAAGCTTGTAAAATCATCAGTTCGCGAGATTACAATCGACTATATAGCAAAGACAGTTTGCGATTATTTCAATCTTCCGGTCGATTCCCTGGGAATTAAGACCCGTAAAAGAGAAACGGTTCAAGCCCGGCAGATTGCAATGTATTTTTCAAAGAGTATGACCAAATCCTCGCTTGCTACTATTGGTTCCCAGATTGGAGGTAAAGATCACGCTACTGTACTCCATGCATGTCGCACAGTAGCCAATTTAAAAGACACAGATAAAAATTTCAAAGTCTATCTTGACGAAATAGAAAACAGGTTAAAATATTAATTTAATTAAAAGAGCAGGCTAAAAGGTCTGCTCTTTTGAAATTTGAAGGTATTGATCATTTTAAATTTGAAAATGATGAAAAGTAGATTCAGGTAAGATGGCCTATACCGATACCTATAAAACAATCGAAGCGCCATCAGAAGGTCGGTATAAAGAGAAAGGGAGTAAATTTATAGCCTTTGCCTTTCCTGTATCGAATGAACAAGAAATTAAGGAGATTACCAGCCGACTGAAAAAAGAGCATCACGCCGCACGACATCACTGCTTTGCGTGGCGTCTTGGGGCAGATTATCAATTATTCAGGGTTAACGACGATGGAGAACCTTCGGGCACAGCAGGACGTCCCATCTTCGGACAAATCCAGCAAAGTGAATTAACCGATATTCTTGTTGTTGTGGTACGATATTTCGGTGGAGTATTGCTAGGTACAAGTGGCTTGATAAATGCATACAAACAAGCTACTGCAGAAGCGATTGCATGTGCTGTCATTGTCGAAAAAATTATCGAGGAAATCATCGAGATTAATTTTGAGTACCTGGCGATGAACGACCTTATGAAAGTGTTGAAAGAGTTTAATTTAGAACCCAAAGAAAGCCATTTTGATCTCTCCTGTCGGGTTAAAATTAATGTCCGAAAGGAATTAATAACCACTGTGATGGAGAAACTGGCTAAAATAGGAAAACTGAATGCCTCATTAACCGTGCAGAACTAACCGAAAATTGTAATTATTAATACCTGAATTTTATACTTTTGTTTTAACCTCAAAATATTAGACTCATGAACCCCAAAAGCCTGATTTCAATCACTGATTTCACAAAGGAGGAGTACCTTAAAATAATGCGACTGGCCGAAGATTTTGAGGCAAATCCGAATCAAAAATTATTACAGGGTAAAGTCATTGCAACACTTTTCTTTGAACCTTCAACACGAACAAGATTAAGTTTCGAAACAGCCATCAACCGTTTGGGAGGTAAGATTATCGGCTTTTCGGATTCATCCTCTTCAAGTGTTTCAAAGGGTGAAACGTTACACGATACGATCAGGATGGTAAGCAATTATGCCGATATGATAATTATGCGCCATCCAATGGAAGGGAGTGCAAGATATGCTTCTGAGGTCTCGGGCGTTCCGGTAATCAATGCAGGTGATGGTGCAAACCAACACCCCTCCCAAACCTTGCTTGATATGTATTCGATTATAAAGACACAGGGAAGCTTAGACAATGTAAACCTGTTTTTAGTTGGTGATTTGAAATACGGAAGGACAGTTCACAGTCTGCTTATGGCGATGCTCCAGTTTGATAACCCAATCTTTAATTTTATTGCTCCGCCGGAGCTGGCAATGCCAAATGAATATAAGATTCACCTTACTTCTAAAGGTATCAGGTATTATGAACATGCAGAGTTTACAGACATTATCAATGCAGCTGACATCATCTATATGACCCGCGTCCAGAAGGAACGCTTTATTGATCCTGTTGAATATGAGAAAGTTAAAAATGTATATATTCTCAGAAACGAAATGTTGAAAAATACAAAGGAGAATATGCGAATCCTTCATCCCCTCCCCAGGATTAATGAAATCCACACCGACGTTGATAGTAATCCAAAGGCATACTACTTTACTCAAGCTAAAAACGGAGTATTTACAAGAATGGCAATAATAGCCCATTTATTGAACCTAAAATAATTTTATTCACTGTTTGTAATGGAAAAACATCTCAAAGTAAGTGCTATCAAGGATGGCACTGTCATTGACCACATCCCGACAAATGCCCTTTTTAAGGTGATAAGAATCCTTAAATTGGAGGAATGCATTCAGATGGTAACCTTTGGTAACAACCTCGATAGTAAAGCCATGGGTAGAAAAGCAATTATTAAAATTGCAAACCGGTACTTTGCCGATGAGGAGGTCAACAAAATTGCACTCGTCGCTCCGTATGCAAAATTAAATACAATCCGTGATTACAAGGTAATTGAAAAAAGAGTCGTTGAAACGCCCAAAGAAATCAGAGGAATCGTCAACTGTTTTAATCCTGTATGCATTACAAATGCAGAAAAAATAACTACCCGTTTTGAGGTTCTGACAATCAAGCCAATTGCCTTGAAATGTTTCTATTGCGAAAAGATTACCAATGAAAACGAAATGGCATTTTATTGATTTCGAGCCTGTATTAAAAATTATTTAGCTATGATAGCAACCTATATCAACCTTCTTGAAGAGACGAAGTCACTTATAACTTCAGGAAAATCACAGTCTGAAATATTAAAGGCCATTTCGGTCTTGCTTCAAAATAGGGTATTTCATTATGATTGGGTTGGCTTCTATATCCTCGATGAGGATCAACTGCTAATCCTGGGGCCATATTGCGGTAAACCAACACAACATACCTCGATTCCTGTTGGCCAGGGGGTCTGCGGACAAGTTGCAAAGAGTATGAAGCTCAAGGTCGTTCAGGATGTCAGTCAGGAAGAAAACTACATTGCCTGCAGCCTTGATGTCCAGAGCGAAATCGTGGTCCCAATTATTGCAGGCGGTATTTTTAGAGCAGAAATCGATATTGATTCCCACTCTCCTGCCCCATTTAAAGCCCATGACGAGGAGTTTCTCCTGGAGCTCTGTAGCCAATTATCTGTTTTGTTCTGATCCTTTTTACCGGATGCGGTCGATTGATTTTACAAGTAATTCATCGTGCTTGATTGCCCTGAATGCTAATAAAATCATAATTGCTGAAATAAAAGGAAAAACCATAAATATCGTAAAGGAAATATGTCCGGACAATCTTTGTGCACCAGACCAAACCTCGAAGAATATCATAGCACAAAGACACAGTTGAGCAAGTAAACTTATAGCTGAGAGTCTGATTTGAAGTTTTCTGTCCTTATATAAAAAAATAGTTGCAAATACAAGTATCAGAATTGCAACCACAAATATGAAGATTGGCCAATGGCGCTGAAGTAATTCCTGATTGGGTGTTCTTTCCAGGTAAAGTCCTTGTATATCTGCACGATATAAAAGACCATTCTGTCCTGAAATTCCAGCAAAAGGGACCAAAAATAATATTGCGGTCAGAATTTCACTGATCAGCAAATAAACCGTTTGAATTCTTTGAATCATAATTTTAAAATTTACACAAAAATATCAAAAACATTTAATATCCCCTTATTTTGATTATTTCTCGTTTTTTCAATAGCTTTGAAGGAAACAAATAAAAATGAAAAATAAAATAGCCTCCTCTGAATTACTCCTTAATCCAGACGGATCGATCTACCATTTACACCTTAAACCTGGTCAGATAGCCAAGGATATTATTCTGGTCGGAGATCCTGAGCGGGTTGATATGATAGCTCAATTCTTTGATACAATAGAATTCAGGTCTCAAAACCGTGAATTTGTAACAATCACAGGAAACTATAAAGATAAGCGAATTACCGTTCTATCTACAGGGATTGGGACAGATAATATCGATATTGTAATTAATGAACTGGATGCGCTGGTCAATATTGATCTTGAAAAACGAGAAATCAAGAAAACTAAAACCACCCTGAATTTTATTCGAATAGGCACTTCAGGAGCTTTACAACCGGAGATACCTGTGAATGCTTATTTGGTATCCCAAATTGCAATCGGTTTCGATGGATTAATGAATTTCTATGCCCGGCGTGAAGAGTTTGCCGACATCCAATTTGAGGAAGCCTTTAAATCTTATACAAACTGGAATCACCTGCTTGCTTCACCCTATGTCGTAAATTGCAGCGAGGTACTTTTTAATAGAATCGCAGATAACGATTTTATCATGGGAATAACCATTTCTGCTCCAGGGTTTTATGGTCCTCAGGGAAGGGAACTGCGGTTGACGATAGTTGATCGGGAAATTAATTCCAAAATAGAATCATTTCGTTATAACGCACTTGAAATCACTAATTACGAGATGGAATGTTCAGCAATTTACGGATTAAGTAAATTGCTTGGACATCAGGCTCTCACAATATGTCTGATTATCGCCAACAGGATAACCCTTCAGGCAAGCTCTGACTATAAACAATTAATGAAATTATTGGTGAAAAAGATTCTTGATAAGTTGACCCTTTAATATGGAAAACTACGTAAATATTGATACGCTTCTTGCGCTGATAGATGATCGGGATAATGAGGTTTACTTTGCAGTGAGGGATAAATTGCTTGAATCCGGCCCTCCAATTTTACCGGTATTGGAATATGCACTTAGTTCATCGTTGAGTTTGTTGCAACACGATCGGCTCGAATTAATTATACTTGAGCTAAAATTATTAAAACTTATTGAAAAGATGGCTGTTTGGGCCAATTCCGAGGACAAAACACTACTCGAGGGATGGATTCTTGCCAGTACAATTCATCATCCAACCATAGTGGCCGAAAAGATTGAATTACTGATTCAGAAAATAACCCGGGATATCTGGTTAGAGTTAAACGACGCCTTTACCTCGCTCGAAAAGATTTCTGTGATAAATCATTTGTTTTTTGATGTTTTCCATTTTGAACTAAATAGCCAGGATATTAATGCACCCGAAAACTGCCTTATAAATAATTTATTAGTTTCGCGAAAGGGGAATCTTATCTCATTAACAATATTATACTGCATCATTGCTCATCGGCTAGAACTTCCGATACACCCGATCGGAATAGGTCAATATCTTATTTTGGGTTATTACGGACCTCAGATTTCAAAAGAGGTTTATGGAGAAAATGCAGATCCCTATTTATTTTATATCAATTTGGAGCATAAAGGTGCAATTATAGGTTCAAAAGAGTTGGAATATGTAGTTCATGAGAACAAAGAGAACCTAGAATTAGCTACCCCCTTAAATGAAGGAACCTTGATTAAATGGCTTTTACGAAGTTTAAAACAGTGCTATAAGATCAAGCGTAATGAAGAGAAAGTAATCATTACAAGTAAACTATTGGACGAACTCAGAAGATTCTAAAAAAAAAAGGGCATACAGCCCCTCTTTCAATTTTGGTGAAATTCGTTATTTGGCATAACTCACAGCACGTGTTTCACGAATTACTGTAATCTTTACCTGTCCTGGATAAGTCATCTCATCCTGAATTTTTTTGGCAATATCATAAGAAAGGTTTTCTGCCTCCGTATCGGTCATTTTGTCGCTTCCAACAATGACTCGTAATTCTCTTCCTGCCTGGATTGCATAGGTTTTGGTCACACCAGGGTAAGAGAGTGCCATATTTTCAAGGTCATTCAATCGTTTAATATAGGATTCAACAGCTTCGCGTCTGGCACCAGGACGGGCGCCTGAAATAGCATCACAGGCCTGCACAATAGGAGCAATAAGTGTCTCCATTTCCACTTCATCGTGGTGAGATCCGATTGCATTACAAATATCGGGTTTTTCCTTGAATTTTTCGGCAAGTTTCATCCCAAGGATCGCATGCGGTAATTCAGGTTCATCATCAGGAACTTTTCCAATATCGTGAAGTAACCCAGCTCGTTTGGCACGCTTCGGATTCAGGCCAAGCTCAGCAGCCATTATCGCACAAAGGTTGGCTGTTTCGCGCGAGTGTTGTAATAAATTCTGTCCATATGAGGAGCGATATTTCATCTTTCCGACCATTCTTATCAACTCAGGATGTAATCCATGTACGCCCAGGTCGATGGTTGTCCGTTTCCCTGTTTCTATAATCTCCTCCTCAACTTGTTTTTTAACCTTATTAACGACTTCCTCAATCCGTGCAGGATGGATTCTACCATCGGTAACAAGCTGATGCAGTGCAAGTCTGGCTATCTCTCGTCTCACAGGATCGAATGCAGAAAGGACGATAGCCTCAGGGGTATCATCTACAATAATTTCAACTCCTGTTGCGGCTTCCAGTGCCCGAATGTTTCGCCCTTCCCGACCGATAATCCGCCCCTTGATCTCATCGCTTTCAATATGAAAAACAGTAACTGAATTTTCAATAGCAGTTTCAGAAGCAACGCGCTGAATCGACTTAACTATAATTTTCTTAGCCTCCTTATTGGCATTCATTTTAGCTTCGTCCATAATCTCCTGAATAAAGGACATCGCTTCAGTTTTTGCTTCATTTTTCAATGAATCAATCAGTTGCGATTTAGCTTCATCCGCAGAGATTCCAGATAAGGCTTCGAGTTGTTGAATCTGTTGTTTCCGGATTTTCAGCATCTCCTCCTCTTTTTGTTCAACCAATTCAAGTTGAATGGTGAGGTTTTCGCGAATCGTGTCAACTTCCCTTTCTGAAAGTTCCAGTTCTTTAATGCTGTGCTGCAGCTCTTCCTTACGCTGAAGATAAATCGTCTCCTTTTGTTTAAGTTTATTTTCCGAACTGGCTATTCTTAGATTCCGCTCATTAATATAGCTTTCATGCTCAGATTTTAATTGAATGAATTTTTCTCTGGCCTGAAGCATCTTTTTCTCTTTGAGCATCTCTGCTTGTACTTCGGCATCCGCCAGCAGCTTTTGCTTACTTTTTTTAAGGATCATTTCCCAGAGAAAATAGGAAGCAATACCTCCTAAAATTAGGGTAATAATACCGGTGATAACTATTTCCATTAGTTAAATACGATTAAAGGTTTAATAAAAAAAATACCGCCTAATCAAACTACGCCTCTTCAGAAAAACTGAACAACCGGTGTAATTTAAAAATGCGGGTCTATTTAAAGTTTAACAACTAAATTTCCTTTTCGAGAAACTCGGAAAGGAAATCATTCATCACTTCCAATTCATTGACCAATGGCGAACTATCCAACCGCTTTTCGGTGTCAAATTTCTGAATTACAAATTGCAATGTTGCCATTGCCAGGCAATCCTGTACGTCCTTCCCAGTATATTTCTGCTTATACTGTACCACCTTTTCGTTGATAATCTTCGCAGCTTTCCGGATATCCTCCTCCTCTTTGCGATCTACTCTCAAAGGATACAAACGGTCAGCTATATTGATATTTATCGAAAGTTTATCATCCATAGCATTGTCTATTACTTATTTAACAGAGCAATACAATTGTCAATTTCCCGCACTATTCTGTTTATCTTCAATTTTGCTCCGTGCGAATCTTCTTCAGCACCAAGCAATGATTTTGCAAATTTCAAATCTTCCCTTTGCTTTAAAAGTTCCTCATTACTCATAGTAAGCAACCTGATCTGTTCTTTCAATTGCGCATTTTCTTCAGATAAGAGTTGCTTTTCACCCTTAACCCGCAAATAGTGATCGATCAGTTTATCAAGCTTACCTTTAAATTCCTTTAGTAAATCAGATTCCCGCTCAGTCATACTTTTCGTTTACAGAGACAAAGTTAATATTTAAATCATATTTCAAAAACATCCTGATCAATTAATTGTATCGCCTGGCATTTAAAAGTTTACTATTTTTGTAAATTCTCAGAAATCAGCTTAAAAATGCGCCTTTTTTTCTCAATTCTCCTGCTATACCTCTCATCCCAGATAAATATTTTGGCTCAAAAAAAAACTGATAATTCACCCATTACCAGCCCATTAAAGCCACCCTATTTTTTTGCCGGAAATTTTGGTGAATTAAGACCAAATCATTTCCACTCAGGCCTTGATTTTCGCACTCAGGGGCGAACAGGGCTGCCGGTATTTGCAGTAAAGGATGGTTATATCTCGAGAATCGCGATCTCGCCATCCGGATATGGTAATGCATTATATATGAATCATCCCGATGGAACAACAACCGTATATGGCCATCTCCAAAGGTTTAACCCAAAAATTCAGCAATACCTTCGGGAAAAACAATATGATCACGAAAGTTTTCAGATAAACCTCGCACTTTCCTCCGATCAATTTCCCTTTAACAAAGGGGATGTAATCGCATGGTCTGGAAATTCTGGGAGCTCCGGAGGCCCTCACCTCCATTTCGAGATAAGGGATACTAAATCAGAAAGGGTCCTTAACCCTCTGTTTTGTAAATTCGGAATCACAGATAACAGCCCACCCAAAATTATTGCTTTGTATACCTACCCTTTAACTGATGCAAGTATGGTTAGCGGTGAGCAGATTAAGAAAAGGTTTGAAACCGTTACAGTTCCCGGAGGATACCGATTGAAAAATAATTCCGCAATTGAGGTTTTTGGGAAAATAGGCTTTGGTATCCAGGCTGAGGATTACTATAATGGGACAGGTTTAAAATGTGGGATTTATTCAGCCTCCCTATTTTGTGACAAAAAAGAAATTTTTGGATTTAAAATGTCAGATTTCAAGTTTAACGATTCAAAATATGCAAATACACAAGGGGATTATGAAGAACATATTCAATCAAATCGGTGGGTCGAAAGATTATACAGAGAGCCTGGCAATTACCTTGATATCTATGCTCCATCAATAAATAACGGAATGCTAAACCTGGATGATGGTAAGGGACACGAATTCGAGATTATCGTTTGTGATGCATTTAAAAATAAGGCCATACTGAAATTTAAAACCAGTTCAGCAAAATCTTACAAGCCTTCGAAAAATGGTCACTTTACGAAAGAATTTTTATTTGATAAAGAGAATAAGTTTAAAAACGACAAAATAAGGATCGAAATTCCCAAAGGTGCATTGTATGAAAATCTGAAATTTACCTGGAGCACTGCCCCGGCACCGGTTGGGTGCTACTCAGAACTTCATCGGGTGAGTTCAAAATTTATTCCCATTCATCTGCCCTATTCCCTTTCGGTTAAAGTTGATAGAATACCTGACAACGCAGAAGATAAGGCTTTAATCGTATCCATTGAGCCCGGGACAGGAAAAAAAAAGGCAATTGGTGGTGAATATTCCAAAGGGTGGGTTTCAGTCCAGGCATATGTATTCGGCGATTTTTCAGTAGCTATTGATCAGATTCCACCTGTGATTATACCCCTTAGTATCCGGGATAAAAGAATATTAACTGATCCTTTAAAAATTCAATTCCGAATAAGCGACAACCTTTCAGGAATTAAATCATATCGAGGAGAAATTGACGGGAAATGGGTCTTATTCGAATATGATGAAAAAGAAGGGTTACTTACTTATACGTTCGACTATCAAAGGATAGCAATTAAAAAATCACACCTTCTAAGATTAGTTGTCTCCGATTATAAGGATAATCGTTCAGAATATAAAGCAATAATATATAAATGAGCACTTTAGCTATTCAGGTAATGTCCGGTACATCATAGGATGGTATTTATATCGCCCTTGGCCGATTTTCTGAATCAGGAAATAAATGGAG
>Ga0118677_10007888_pt1 | contig 17366 bp, 6 predicted proteins | sample AliMusrvi5mmetaG_FD_86154 | JGI IMG/M metagenome (GOLD analysis project Ga0118677, IMG submission 86154) | reverse complement strand
CTGGTGTTGGTTGTTTCAGCATAATCGATTAACGGTATTCTTTCTGTTGCCACTCCTGAATCGCGTTCAGCATCAGGAGCATTGAAAAGGAGATAAGCAAAAGCACCAACGCGACAGCCGAGGCTCCGGCATAGTCGAACTGATCAAGTTTGGACATGATCATGAGCGGAGCAATCTCGGTTTTCATCGGAAGATTGCCAGCGATGAAGATCACCGAACCATACTCTCCGATGCCACGCGCAAAGGCAAGTGTTGAACCAGTGAGCAGTGCGGGAAAGAGGTGAGGCAGCAGGATTCTTCTGAAAGTCTGCCAGCGTGTTGCGCCAAGGCAGTGTGCTGCCTCTTCAATCTCCTGCTCAACCTCTTCCAGAACAGGCTGGATGGTGCGGACAACAAAGGGAAAGCCTATGAAGACAAGGGCGACAACAATACCTGTCGCCGAGTTGATGATAGTAATATTCCACTTGGTTAACGTTGCACCGAGCCATCCAACAGGAGAGTAAAGGGTCGCAAAGCAGATACCGGCAACGGCGGTAGGCAGTGCAAACGGTAGATCAACAAGAGCATCAAGAAACTGCTTGCCGGGAAAACGGTAGCGCACCAGCACCCATGCGGTCAGCAGCCCGGCCACAGCATCAAAAATGGCTGCGAAGAACGCTGTTGAAAAACTCAGTCGGTAGGAGGCAAGAACGCGGGGAGCCGTTACGGCGTGAATAAATGGATCCCATCCCATGGGAACGGTATTGAAGAATATCATGCTCAGTGGCACAATCACAATTGCCGAGAGATAGAATACAGTGTATCCCATCGACAATCCAAAACCTGGTAGAATGTTGCGCCTTTTTATCGGAAATAATCCCATCGTCTCTGTTTTTCCTGATGCGAATGAGCAGAGAGTATTTCTCTTCTCTGCTCATTCAGTGGTAAATATGCCTTTAGATCAGGGAACGTAAATCTGGTCAAAAACGCCGCCATCGTTAAAATGGGTTTTCTGGGCTGCACGCCAGTTTCCGAACACTTCTTTGATGGTAAAAAGCTTGATTTTCGGGAAGTTTCCGGCATATTTCTTCACTGCCGCAGCATTACGTGGGCGATACGAGTTCTGGGCAATGATATCCTGAGCTTCTGGAGTGTACAGAAAGTTCAGATAGGCTTCAGCAAGTTTTCGTGTGCCATGTTTATCAACGTTTTTATCAACGATGGCGACAGGTGGTTCTGCAAGAATGCTAACCGCAGGAGAGATGATTTCATACTTGTCTGAACCGAACTCCTTGAGAATCAGGTGAGCCTCATTTTCCCACGCAAGGAGCACATCACCAAGGCCACGCTGTGCGAAGGTCAGAGTTGAGCCGCGTGCGCCAGTATCAAGCACGGGGACATTTTTGTAGATAGCCTTCACAAAAGCTTTGGCTTTTTCTGCAGAGCCGGTCTGTTTCTGTTTGTATCCCCATGCAGCCAGGTAGTTCCAGCGGGCACCACCGGATGTTTTTGGATTTGGAGTAATGACGGAAACACCCGTTTTGGTCAGATCATCCCAGCCCTTGATCTGTTTCGGATTACCTTTTCTTACCACAAAGACAATAGTGGAGGTGTAGGGTGTGCTGTTGTTGGCCAGTCTGCTCTGCCAGTTTGCAGGCAAGAGTTTGCTGTCGGAGATAGCGTCAATGTCATAGGCCAGGGCCAGTGTGACAACATCAGCCTCCAGACCATCAATGACCGCACGGGCCTGTTTTCCCGATCCACCGTGTGACTGGTCAATTTTCACGGTCTGACCGGTTTTCTTCTGCCAGTACTGAATAAAAGCGGCATTTTCGCTCTGATAGAGCTCTCTTGTGGGGTCGTAAGAGACATTAAGCAGCGTTGAAGCAGCAGCGGCTTCTGCAATCGTTCCCGGCAGACCGGATGCAAGAACAAGCGATGCAATAAGCGTGATTTTTTTAGTCAGTCCAAAATTCATAGTATTATCTCCCTGTAACGTTTTTTATTTTATTGTAATAATGCAAAAATCAGCAAAAAAAAACCGGTTCACTGTGGTGTCAGGAACCGGCCATGGCAAAAAATAGCTATGGTTCTACCTGCACAAGCAAGAATTTCCTTTGTGAGCACAAATACCCGGTTGACAGCAGTAAATGGTTGTGTGGTTATATGATACAGTGCTCATAGTCATGATCATTTGTTAACGATTGTTAATAAAGCGCAATGTTTTCAATGTTTCCAAGCTTGGAGTATAAAAATACCGTAAATATGGTATGGGCGTCAGAGGTCAGGGGCAGGCAACGTCAGGGTGAAGTTTTTTTGGGCTACTCTTCTTCAATGTTCTCAACTTTGCCATACAGCTCATAAGCCGATGAATCGCTGATGGTTGCCATGCTGAATGAGCCGACAGTGACCGGTGATTCTCCAATTGAAAGAATGCAATCATTATCCACTTCAGGTGCATCGTACTCAGTTCTTCCAAAGGCGGAGCCATCCTCAACCTGCTCAATCAGCACCTTGAGCGTTTTGCCTTCAAAGAAACGGTTACTTTCCATAGCGACAGCCTCCTGTGCCTCCATGATCTCCGCTACCCTTTCCTGCTTCTCTTCCGGGGTCACCGTCTCTTCAAGAGTATAAGATGTGGCATACTCCTCGTGGCAGTAGGGGAAACAGCCAAGCCGGTCAAAACGGGTCGTCTCTATAAACTCCAGCAGCTCTTCGAACTCCTCTCTTGTTTCTCCGGGATAACCGGCAATCATGGTGGTGCGCAGCCGGATATCGGGGTTTTTCTCCCGAATCGTTTCAAGAAGGCGAATGGTCTCCTGCTTGTTGATTCCACGATTCATTGAACGGAGGATCCGGTCATTACAGTGCTGCAAAGGGATGTCGAGATAGTTGCAGATATTTTCCCGATCCCGCATTGTCTCAATGACTTCGAGCGGAAAATTCACCGGATAGGCATAAAGCAGCCGTATCCAGTCAAAAGCCATGTCCGAGAGGCGGAGCACCAGATCATTGAGCATCGATTTACCCTCGGTGTCATAGCCGAACATGCTGATATCCTGGGCAATGACATTCAGCTCCCTGACACCGGTTTTCTGCAGCAGCGCAGCTTCACGCAGGAGCTGGTCTACCGGTTGGCTCCTGTAGCGCCCCCTGATTTTCGGAATAGAACAGAACGAGCAAGTACGATTACACCCTTCGGCAATCTTGAGAAAGGCGTAGTAGGGTGGAGTGAGCAGCGAGCGGTGGTCAAAAAGCTCCTCGCGATAGGAGGCTCCGATGGCGGCAAGTACTTCAGGCAGTTCACGGGTACCGAAAAAGCCGTCAACCTCCGGCATCTCCTCCTTGAGTTCCTGCCGGTAAAGCTCGCTGAGGCACCCCATCACAAAAACCTTCTGAATCTTCCCCTCACTCTTTTTATCAATGGCGGCAAGCGTTTCAGCAATCGACTCCTCTTTGGCATCTTCAATAAAGCCGCAAGAGTTGATGAGGATAGTATCGGCCTCATCAGCACGCTCTGTAAAGAGGATACCCGAAGCTTCAGCCTGCGCCATCAGACGCTCAGAGTCGACAGTATTTTTAGAGCAGCCGAGGCTCAGGAGAAAGACATTATGCTTGGTCATTGCTGATGTTGAATTGGTCGAGAAAATCCTGTTTCCACTCCAGAAAAGAGCCATTCTGAATCTGTTGGCGTGCTGTAGCGGTCAGCCACATAAAAAACGAAATATTCTGCAGGGTACAGAGCTTGAGTCCGAGAATCTCACCCACATTCAAAAGATGGCGGATATAGGCACGCGAGTAGTTCCTGCAGACCTCATTGTCGAAGCCTTCATCAATTGAACTGAAATCATCAGCATACTTTGCGGATCGAAGGTTCATCTTGCCATGACGGGTATAGACCCTGCCGTTACGTCCTTCGCGCGTCGGTATGACACAGTCAAACATATCGATGCCCCGCTCAATGGCATTCAGAATATTTTCCGGCGTGCCAACGCCCATAAGATATCGCGGTTTTTCTTCAGGCAGCAGCGTGTGTGACAGCTCAAGAATTCGGTACATTTCGGGGGCAGGTTCCCCGACAGCCATCCCGCCAACCGCATAGCCGTCAAAACCAAGATCAACCAGCGCATTCGTCGAGAGAGTACGCAAATCCGCATGAATTCCGCCCTGCGTGATGCCGAAAAGGTACTGTTCGTGGCCATAAAGCGGAGCTGTTAAGCTGAAATGTTTTCGTGCCCGTTCAGCCCAGCGAATCGTCAGCTCACCGGACGAGCGGACATACTCTTTCTCAGCAGTTGAAGGCGGACATTCATCAAGAGGCATCATGATATCACTGCCGATAATGCGTTCAGTATCAACCACATTTTCAGGGGTGAAATGCTGCGTTGAACCATCAAGGTGCGACTTGAACATTACTCCCTCTTCCTTGATTTTGCGCAGATCGGAGAGCGAATAAACCTGGTAGCCTCCACTGTCCGTCAAAAGCGGCTCCTGCCAGTTCATGAACCGGTGGATACCACCGGCCTTCAACAGAATATCATTGCCCGGTCTCAGGTAGAGATGATAGGTATTGGCCAGAATAATATGGACATGCAGTTCTCTCAGCTCATGAGGCTCAACCGACTTCACGCTTGCTCGGGTGCCTACCGGCATAAAGACCGGAGTAAGAACAGGGCCGTGGTCCGTATGCAGAACACCGCATCGCGCAGCAGTTCTGGAGTCTACAGTGGTAACGGTAAATTTCATGAATGCCAGAGTGGTTGATATTTCAGACAGCAGCTTGAAAGTAACCGTTTCTGGTGATATTTCCTGCAATACTTCAGTGAAAAGAAAAAGTCGCCAAGTGTAAAACCTGGCGACTTAAGGGGGGCAGCTCTTTAATCGAGGGAGACGCTCAACATTTACGAATTATGCTCTTTATGGTTTTCGGCCGGATGTGCATGTTGCAAATGTGTCAAAAATAAAGCTCCGGAAATGAGAACAACTCCAACACCCAGGAATAAAAGATCCAGCGCGCTCTTGTACTCGATATCCAAAGACCGTTCAAAAAACGAAACGATCAGAATCATAAGAATGACTTTTCCGAGAGCGGCTTTAAGATCATCAAGACTTGAAATACTTAACCAATTTGGGCGAGAGTCAGAAGTGCGGCTTGCCGGGTCTATTTTACTGATAAATAATTCATAAAGACCCATACTGAAAATAAGCAGGACAGTTGCAAACAGGTAATTATCAACCGAAGAAATTAACAGGGGAACCAGCTCATGAGCCACATGTCCTTCTGTACTGTTTAATTGTTCAATGAACATAGTTAAACCGTTAGACACTAACAGCGTCCCTTGAACGAACATAATAACCGAGGCGACGAGAGACCCCAACACTGCAGTGATGACAATAAAGCGAGTATTGAAAAGCAGTGTCTCAAAAACACTCTCTATTATGTTCTCAATTTTATTTTTAATGCTCTCAATTTTATTATTAGCAGCGTTGGGGTCTTTCATCCGATGTTTTACTCCTTACAAATTAAATGTTACTTATTGTTGAATCCACTTGATTAAGTCGTGACAACCGATTAAACGTTAACCTGCATGCTATGCCTGGATTCCATTATATTTGCCGTATTATAAGTATAAATTAGAGAAAAACAAGCACTTTATCTACAAAATAATTATCACAAGAAGAACTTTCAATATTCTCTACGGGTTTGAAAAGAGTGTCCTCTTAACCCAGCAGTTTGCCATACTTAAATAGGTTTCGAATGAGTGACTAAATTATTAAATTAAAATATATAATACGTCTTGCGATCTGCAGAGATAAGTTGCCATTAAATTCGTAATAAAAGTCAGAAAGTTGGGTTGTTGTCCTTGACCGGTAACACGTTGATGCACGTCCTGTTTCTTATTGCTGATTTTCTGGGCAAAAGCCTTTCATTTATTCGATGAATGCGAATTTTCAGCTAAACGATTCGGTTCTGCAGGGCAAGCATTATTTCGCGACGATTAACCCTTTCGGAGCCTCTTTTTCAGTTTACGCCAACAATAGTTTGTCGAGAAGAAATGAACAGGATATTCAACGTTATCTGGTCCATCACCAGGGAGAAATGGGTTGTTGTCTCCGAAAAAGTCAAGTCCAACGGGGGAGTTCCAAAATCCTCACTCTTGAGCATTGCGGTTCTCACCTCAATACTTGCAGCCGGGGTGCCAGCCTACGCCATTGATCCTGGCGCATTGCCTGCTGGAGGCCGGATCACTGCCGGTGCTGGAAGTATCGGTTCCAGCGGCTCCCGGATGACGGTGAACCAGTCGAGCCAGCAGATGATCGCCAACTGGAGCAGCTTCAATATCGGTACTGAAGCAAGTGTTCAATTTATACAGCCCAATGTTTCGGCAACAGTGCTTAACCGTATTGCTGACCAGAATCCCTCCCAGATACTTGGGTCGCTTTCTGCGAACGGCAAGGTTTTTCTGCTGAACCCGTCTGGTATTATTTTCGGCAAGAATGCCCGTGTGGATGTAGGTGGTCTTGTAGCCTCATCGCTGAATATGCTTGATGGCGACTTTCTTGCTGGCAAATACAAGTTCTTTACTTCTGGTAATGCCGGGAAAATTCTTAATCAGGGCAGTATCAGTGTTACTCCGGGTGGAGTGGTAGCGCTGATCGCTCCAAAAGTCACCAACGAAGGTACCATTACAGCCAAGAGTGGGAGCGTGGCTCTTGGAGCTGGTAATAAAGTTTCTGTTGATTTTACCGGGGACGGGCTGATCACCTTGACGGTGGATGAAGGCGCTATTGATGCACTTGTCGAAAACAAAGGTCTTGTCAAGGCAGACGGAGGGCTCGTGGTCATGACGGCCAGTGCTGCTGATGCGCTCTCAAAATCGACGGTAAACAACAGCGGGATTATTGAGGCGAACTCTTTTCAGCTAAAAGAAGGGCGTATCTTGCTCGATGCCGTTGGAGGAATGACGACGGTCTCCGGTACACTGGATGCCTCTTCGGCGGATGGCAAGGGCGGTCAAGTTGTTGCAACGGGTGACCGTGTTCTGGTGAAAGATGGTGCGCATCTGACCGCATCCGGAGCAACAGGCGGTGGGGAAGTGCTCGTTGGCGGTAACTGGCAGGGGAAGGACACCTCCATTCACCAAGCGACGGGAACCATTGTTGAACAGGGAGCGCTGCTTCAAGCCAACGCCACGGATACTGGCAATGGCGGCACCGTTGTGGCATGGTCGGACGTGACCAATCCACTCTCTGTTACACGGGCTTATGGGACGTTTGAGGCGCAGGGTGGGCCTAATGGCGGTGATGGTGGATTGATTGAGACTTCAGGGCATTGGCTGGATGTGGCGGGTATTTGGGTTTCTGCATCTGGCCGCAAGGGTAAGGCTGGATTATGGTTGCTTGACCCTTATGATGTTACAATTGTTGCCGATACAACACCTACAAGTGGTGACCCGTATTCACCACCATCGGATTTCAATCCTACTCAAGATTCAACTATTCTGGCATCCAGTATTAATTCAGCCCTGGATGGTGGTAGTGATGTTAAGATTACTACCGGTACCGGCGGTACTCCTCTCTCCGGTAGTATCACCATTAATGAGGCTATCACTACGATTTCGACAAGTAAGACGCTGACGCTTGATGCGCATGATTCAATTGCGATCAATGCCGCCATTTCGGGTAATCTAAACCTGAGTTTTACTGCCGAAACCGGAGGCATTAGCAGCAACTCAAGTGGGACAATTGGTGGTTCCGGTGATACCACCTTCAACGTTATCTCGTCAAATGGTACCGGAACATACCTTGGCGCTATCATTGGCAACCGTACGTTGACGAAACTTGGTGCGGGCACATTAATACTTTCCTGTGCAAACAGCTACGATGGTGGGACGAATTTGAATGGAGGCACACTCTCTTTGGAGTCATTTGGAGCGCTCGGATCGACAGGAACGCTGTTCTTCGGTGGTGGTACGTTACAATATTCAGCTAATAACAAGACGGATTATTCAGCTCGTTTCAGCAGAGCCAATAACCAGCCGTTCAGTATTGATACCAACAATCAGTCGGTAGTGTTTGCGTCAGAGATATCCAGCGCTGGTGGTACACTAACGAAACTCGGTGCTGGCACATTAATACTAACTGGTGCGAACAGCTACGATGGTGGGACGAATTTGAATGGCGGCACACTCTTTTTGGGGTCATCAGGAGCATTCGGAACGAAGGGTACTTTGTATTTCGGAGGTGGTACGTTACGGTTTTCAGCTAATAACACGACGGATTATTCGTTTCGTTTCAGCACAGCCAGTAACCAGTCGTTTAACATTGATACGAATGGCCAATCGGTAGTGTTTGCGTCAGACATATCCAGCCCTGGTGGCACACTAACGAAGCTGGGCTCTGGTACGTTAACGTTGTCGGGTTCGAATACCTACAATGGCCGCACGACCCTGATGGTTGGCACGCTCTCTTTAGGCTCAATAGGTGCGCTCGAGTCGACGGGTACGCTGTTTTTTGGCGGCGGTACGTTACAGTTTACAGACAATAACACGACGGATTATTCAGCTCGTTTCAGTGGTAACAGTAACCAGTCGTTCAACATTGATACGAATGGTAATCCGGTAACCTTCGCGTCAGGGATATACAGTATTAGAGGTACGCTGACGAAACTGGGGCACGGTACGTTAACGCTGTCGGGTGTGAATACGTACAGTGGTACCACGTCGGTAAAGGGTGGTACGCTGATGAGCTATGCCGACAATGTAATCCCGGACAGTTCGGCGCTCATTGTAGAGGCTGGCGCAATATGGAACTTGAACAACCATAATGAAACAGTAGGCTCAATAGCTGGCAAAGGCGATATCATGCTCGGGACTGGCAATCTGACCTCTGGTGGTGATTCGGGCAACTCGATCTTTGCTGGTACACTGTCTGGCTCAGGAGGGCTCACAAAGATTGGCATCGGCACCCTGACGTTGTCGGGCGCGAATACCTACACTGGTAGTACAATCATCAGTATGGGCAAGTTGATACTTGGAGCGTCTGATGTTATTCCTGATGGTAGCAATGTCGTTGTCAACGGTACTGGTGTTTTCGATATTGCTAGTTTCAGCGATACAGTTGCTTCTGTCACAGTGTCCGATGTAGGTCAAATTATTAATAGCAACTTTGGTGTCGGAACACTGAAAGCTCAAAACTATACCATCAATAGCAACAGTGACACGGTTATTTCTGCATCACTTGGTGACCTCAATGCTGACACTCACAGTAATTTGGATAAGCTTGGCTCAGGCACGCTGACGTTGTCGGGAGCGAATACGTATACGGGTGTGACGTCGATAAATGGCGGCACCCTCTCTTTGGGTTCAGCGGGAGCGCTCGGCGCTTCGGGAACGCTGCTTTTCGGTGGCGGTACGTTACAGTTTACAGCCAGTAACACGACGGATTATTCGCCTCGTTTCAGTACGGCCGATAGTCAGGCGTTCAACATTGATACGAATGGCCAACCGGTAACGTTCGCGTCAGTGATTGCTGGCTCAGGCGGGCTGACGAAGATTGGTGCAGGCACACTGACGTTGTCGTGCACTAATACGTACAGTGGTGGAACGACTCTGAATGGCGGCACCCTCTCATTGGGTTCACCGGGAGCGCTCGGTTCTTCGGGAACGCTGCTTTTCGGTGGCGGTATGTTACAGTTTACAGCCAGTAACACGACTGATTATTCGTCTCGTTTCAGTATAGCCGATAACCAGCCGTTCAACATTGATACGAATGGCCAAACGATAACGTTCGTGTACGGGATATCCAGCGCTGGTGGTACACTGACGAAACTGGGGACAGGTACGTTAACGCTGGCGGTTGTGAATACGTACAGTGGCACCACGACGGTAAAGGGTGGTGCGCTGATGAGCGGTGCCGACAATGTTATCCCGGACAGTTCAGCGCTCATTGTAGAGTCTGGTGCAATATGGAACTTGAACGGCCATAATGAATCAGTAGGCTCAATAGCTGGCGCAGGCGATATCATGCTCGGGAATGGCAATCTGACCTCTGGTGGTGATTCAGGCAACTCGATCTTTGCTGGTACACTGTCTGACTCAGGAGTGCTGACGAAGATTGGCACAGGCACGCTGACGTTGTCGGGCGCCAATACGTACAGTGGTGGAACGACTCTGAATGGCGGCACACTCTCTTTGGGTTCACCGGGAGCGCTCGGCGCTTCGGGAACGCTGCTTTTCGGTGGCGGTACGTTACAGTTTACAGGCAGTAACACGACTGATTATTCAGCTCGTTTCAGCAATTATCCTTATAAGTCGTTCAACATTGATACGAATGGCCAATTGGTAACGTTCGCTTCAGTGATTGCTGGCTCAGGAGGGCTGACGAAACTGGGTGATGGCAACCTGACGTTGTCGGGCGCGAATACCTACACTGGTAGTACAATCATCAGTATGGGCAAGTTGATACTTGGAGCGTCTGATGTTATTCCTGATGGTAGCAATGTCGTTGTCAACGGTAGTGGTGTTTTCGATATTGCTGGTTTCAGCGATACAGTTGCTTCTGTCACGGTGTCCGGTATAGGTCAAATTATTGATAGCAGAGTTGGAGCCGGAACACTGAAAGCTCTAAGCTATATCATCAATGGCAACACTGACACGTTTATTTCTGCCTCACTTGGTGATGTTAGTGGTAGTAAATTGTTCAAGGATGGTACAGGCACACTGACGTTGTCGGGCGCCAATACGTACAGTGGTGGAACGACTCTGAATGGCGGCACCCTCTCATTGGGTTCAGCGGGAGCGCTCGGTTCTTCGGGAACGCTGCTTTTCGGCGGTGGTACGTTACAGTTTACAGCCAGTAACACGACGGATTATTCGCCTCGTTTCAGTACGGCCGATAGTCAGTCGTTCAACATTGATACCAACAATCAGTCGGTAACGTTCGCGTCAGTGATTGCTGGCTCAGGAGTGCTGACGAAGATTGGTACAGGCACACTGACGTTGTCGGGCGCCAATACGTACAGTGGTGGAACGACTCTGAATGGCGGCACCCTCTCATTGGGTTCAGCGGGAGCGCTCGGCGCTTCGGGAACGCTGCTTTTCGGTGGCGGTACGTTACAGTTTACAGCCAGTAACACGAGGGATTATTCGCCTCGTTTCAGTACGGCCGATAGTCAGGCGTTCAACATTGATACGAATGGCCAACCGGTAACGTTCGCGTCAGTGATTGCTGGCTCAGGAGTGCTGACGAAGATTGGTACAGGCACACTGACGTTGTCGGGTGAGAATACATACAGTGGCACCACGACGATAAAGGGTGGTACGCTGATGAGCGGTGCCGACAATGTTATCCCGGACAGTTCGGCGCTCATTGTAGAGGCTGGCGCAATATGGAACTTGAACAACCATAATGAAACAGTAGGCTCAATAGCTGGCAAAGGCGATATCATGCTCGGGACTGGCAATCTGACCTCTGGTGGTGATTCAGGCAACTCGATCTTTGCTGGTACACTGTCTGACTCAGGAGTGCTGACGAAGATTGGCACAGGCACGCTGACGTTGTCGGGCGCCAATACGTACAGTGGTGGAACGACTCTGAATGGCGGCACACTCTCTTTGGGTTCACCGGGAGCGCTCGGCGCTTCGGGAACGCTGCTTTTCGGTGGCGGTACGTTACAGTTTACAGGCAGTAACACGACTGATTATTCAGCTCGTTTCAGTGGTAACAGTAATCAGTCGTTCAACATTGATACGAATGGCCAAACGGTAACGTTCGCGTCCGGGATATCCAGCGTTAGTGGTACACTGACGAAACTCGGTGTGGGCACATTAATACTGACCGGTGCGAACAGCTACGATGGTTGGACAAATCTGAATGGTGGTACACTCTCTTTGGGCTCAGCGTCTGCGCTTGGTACAACGGGGACTATAAGTTTTGGAGGCGGTACGTTGCAGTTTACAGCTAGTAACAAGACGGATTATTCAGCTCGTTTCAGCAATTATCCTTATCAGTCGTTCAAAATTGATACGAATGGCCAATCGGTAACGTTCGCGTCAGTGATATCCAGCCCTGGTGGTACACTGACGAAACTGGGTGCAGGCACATTGATACTAACGAATGCGAACAGTTACATGGGAGATACGACGATTGATTACGGAACGTTGCGCGTATCAAAATCCTCTGCGCTTGGCATTGGTTATGCCGTAACGGTTTTGGGTGGAGGAACTCTGGAACTTGATGGTACTCAGGGGAACATAGAAATAGATAAAAACCTGTGGTTGTGGGGTACTCTGAGCAGTGTCAAAGGTGATAACATTTATACTGGTTATATTTCCTGTTCCGGGAATCCCACCATTAGAGCTGATTCTGGGACAAAACTCACTTTGAGTGATTACGTTGATGGGGGTGGTGATTTAAATGGTGATCTTACTGTATCTGGTAGTGGAACGGTCGTTTTTAATGATTCAATAGGCCTCGAAATTCCTATTGAATCATTTACAGGAGATGCTGACACAACACTGTTTATTAACGGCCATTCAGTGAACACGAACTTATTCCAGACCTACAATGGTAGTACTACCTTTGGAGCAACATGGTCGATATTGAGGACTAAGAGTCATGATATCACTGCAGATGGTACAGTCACTGCCACTGCTGGATTGCTGACGTTTGATGGAGGTGGTGGTAGTGGCAATATAGCATTCAATAACAATTTGAATAATATTTCAAATGTTGCGGTAACAAGGGCTGGTGATGTCACTCTGATTAATGCCAATGCGCTTACACTATCAGGTATACTTGTAACAGGTACAGTCAATGTTGCGACACAGACTGGCGACCTGACAGTTGATGGCAATATAGATAACGGCAGTTCTGCAACTGATGTGTCTGTTACGCTAAATGCGAATAAGGATATCATACTTAACCAGAATATTTTTAATACTTCTTATAGTGGCAAGTTAAATCTTGAATTTGACGCTGTTAATGGTGGTGTTTCGGGTACTGGCAATATTAGCGGTTATGGTGCTACCATATTCAATGTTGGTGGGCTTGTTGGCAGCATCTATCAAGGGTCAATTAGTAATGGATATAGCACCAATGGCTTATCTGTCAGGACGTTTACCAAGGCCGGTAGTGGTGTGCAGACGCTGTTCAGTAATAACACTTACACTGGCAAGACGACTATTTCTTCTGGTAAGTTGATACTTGGAGCGTCTGATGTTATTCCTGATGTTAGCAATGTCATTGTTGACGGTAGTGGTGTTTTCGATATTGGAACTTACAATGATACCGTTTCTAACGTTACTCTTAACGGTACAGGTAAAATCACTGGCACAGGAAAACTGGCTAGCTCCAGTTTCACGATTAATAGTGACAATCCCACGTTTATATCTGCCATTCTTGGTGACTTGAATGCTGGCTTTCACAGTAATTTGGATAAGGTTGGCACAGGCACACTGACGCTTTCGGGAGCGAATACGTATACGGGTGTGACGACGATAAATGGAGGCACAATCTCGATAACTGCTGCTAGTGGTTTAGGAGCTGAATCCACAGATCCCGTACCGGGACAACTGGTCATTTTTAATGGCACACTGGAGGCGACAAAGAGTTTAGTGTTATCATCGAATCGTGGTATCACCCTCATGGGAGTTGGTACTTTTAGCACTGCAGGTGCTACGACAATACTGACCTGCGATGGCATTATTGCTGGTTCAGGGGGTCTGACAAAGGTTGGCACAGGCACTCTGACGCTTGCGGGAGTGAACACTTTCACTGGTGTGACGACGATAAATGGAGGCAAAATCTCGATAGCTGCTGATAGTGGTTTGGGTATCGCATCCACTACAGATCCGGCACTGGGACAACTGGTCATTGATAACGGCACTCTGGCGACGACAACGTCTTTCGAGTTGTCGTCGAATCGTGGTATCATCCTGATAGGAACAGGTGCTCTCAGCACAGCAGACACTACAACGCTGACCTACCGCGGTATCATAGCTGGTTCAGGAGGTCTGACGAAGGTTGACACAGGCACTCTGATGCTGTCAGGCGCCAATGCCTACTCCGGGCCAACGACCATAACAGGTGGCACGCTGATGAGCGGTGACAACAACGTGATAGCGGACGCTTCATCGGTTATCGTCGGTTCATTAGGGACGTGGAACCTGAACGACAAAAGTGAAACAGTCGGTTCTATAGCAGGATCAGGTTATATCATGCTGGGGAACGGCAATCTGACCACTGGAGATTCCAGCAGCACAACCTATGGTGGAATCATTTCGGGCTCAGGCGGTCTCGGTAGCCTGACGAAACTTGGTGCCGGCACGCTGACGCTTACTGGTTTGAATACCTATGGCGGCGACACGACGATAAGCGGCGGCACGCTGGAGATAGGAGGAGCCGGTGAGTTGGGTAATGGAGCCTATGGCGGCGCCATAAGCAATGGCGGCGCGCTGCTCTTCAGTACAAGTGCCAACCAGACGCTTTCCGGCAGTATAAGCGGTCTCGGTAGCCTGACGAAACTTGGTGCTGGCACGCTGACGCTTACTGGTTTGAATACCTATGGCGGCGACACGACGATAAGCGGCGGCACGCTGGAGATAGGAGGAGCCGGTCGGTTGGGTAATGGAGCCTATGGCGGCGCCATAAGCAATGGCGGCGCGCTGCTCTTCAGTACAAGTGCCAACCAGACGCTTTCCGGCAGTATAAGCGGCGACGGAGTGCTTACTCAGTCAGGTGTCGGGACGCTGAAGCTATCTGGAAATAACAGTTATACAGGCAAGACAATTATTAAAGGAGTACTATGGGTATCAAGCAACACTGCTCTTGGCGATGTGAATAGTGGTTGGGTAGAGGTTTATAGTGGTGCTGCGTTGGAACTTGACAATGTATCGATAGGCAATAAAGAGTTGTATTTAACGATTGATAACATCATAGCGCCATCGCCCGCTTTGCGGAGTGTCAACGGTACCAACACTTATGGGGGAGATATTTTCCTTTCAGGGGCCGCCATTATTAGCGCTGATTCTGGAACAACGCTCATTTTGAGTAATCCAGTTTATGGCTTGAGCAATCAATATTCATCTTGTGATCTTACTGTATCTGGTAATGGACGTGTTATTTTTCAAGGGCCAATAGGCAATATCGAATCTTTCCCCCTACAGGACTTAACTACTATTTCGCTTGATTCATTTACGGGAGAGGCCGGGACGATACTGTTTCTCAACGGTGGCTCAGTGACTACGACAGGCCCCCAAACGTACAATGACATTGTTACGCTGGGAGCGAACACTACCCTGAAAGGTTCTGGAATAACATTCGATGCGACCGTGCAGTCTGATGGGACCCACAACTACAGTCTGACGGTTTGGGATCCGGGGGTGACAATTTTTAACGGTTCCATTGGTGGAACAACGTCTGGAACAGAACTCTCAAGCCTGGAGACCTTTGGAACTGACCCCGTGCTCTACGGCTCAGTAGCAACGACCGGTGCACAAATCTATCATGACATCGTCACCTTGGGTTCGGATATCATACTGACGGGCAAAAACATCACTTTCGATTCTACTGTTAAGTCTGACGTTACGAGCGATACGAACTTCAGTTTGAAGGTAGTTGATTCTGGTTCTACAGTTTTCGGTGGAGCAGTTGGTGGCAACGGTACGGTTGCTGGCGAAAAACTATCAAGCCTGAACATCTCCAGTGTCGGTGATACTTCGCTCAAGGGTATACAGACAACTGGACCGATCTCGGTCGTGGCCAGTACCGGTAACCTGACTGTTGATGGTAATATTTCTACTTTAGACACCAGTGCAAAAGCCATTCAACTGAACGCAGGACAAGACTTTGCAGCAGGGACTGCGACAGGTGGTAATATTATTATTAACAGCGGAACGATCAGCGTTGGCACAGGTGGTATTGCCACACTCTACACAGGAAGTGTCTTGAACAGTACAGGACTGACTAACCTTATTGGTAGTGGTTCAGGAAACTTTCGCTACAATAGCAATAAGGATAAGGCAAATTATACAAAAGCTCTCAACTCGGGTTTGAACGCTATTTATCGAGAAAGTCCGTCTGTTGAGGTTGCGTTAGCGAACGAATCTATTCAAAGTATTACAGGTGTCCAAAATAACGATCCAGTAACAAATCTTGCGGGTCTTATTGCGCTTGGCTATTCTAATCCAACGGTCACGTTTATTGTGCCCGATGTTCATGTTACTACCAAAGTTTACGATAGCTTGCCAAATACCCTTGACAGATCTGATGAAAATGGAAATGAGGTCGTAATTCATGAGGAAACCGGAAATGAGACAACGGGAAATGAAGTAGCAGGTAATAATGAAGTCAGCACACCTGCAGCCAGTGGCGTGACATCAGGCATAGGCCCTCTGACGCATGTTGCTGTGCCGAGCTTGGCACAGGCGGGTCCGACCAATACGTTCAGCGGCGGAGCCATCATACCAGCAGTGCCAAATATTCGTCCTGAAGGAATATCAGAAAGTGTCCCCAGAGATGTCAATAATAATGAACCGGATAAATATTCAGATCTGGTACAGAAAGTACTGATGACGGGAGGAGCTGTAATCATTCTTGGCAGCGGTTCTCTTTTGTTAGGCAAAAAATACACCATTTCTCAAGTAAATTTTGGCAAACATGCCAATGTTTATGCGCATCTTGACCATGGCCACCAACACCTCAATTCTGATGTTTTGCCGAAAGAGTTAGAGCGAAAGAGAGAGGTATCAGTTCGTATTCATCTCGATATGGGTATTCAAGAGGTTCAGGTAAGTGGTGGTTCACTCGTTAATTCAGATTAATACGCTCATGGCTAACAAAAATTATACACTTCTTGATTTTTTCGGACAAAAAAAAGATGAGTCGAACCTTAAGCAACTGCATTCAAAAGAAGTGATCGGAGGGCTGAAGAAGCAGCTTAATGAAGAGTGTCAGAAGCATGAATGGAAAGTGGTTTGGAAAAGTATCATTGACCACATGGATAAGCTTCTTGAGATTAATATTGTGGAAATTATGATGCGGCCCTGGAAGAATTACGGTGGGCTTGCAAAATATAAGGATGCAGAAAAATATCCTCCCGACAGGACGTATATAGTTCCCTTGCTGGAACATACTATCACATCATCGCACAATCCTCAAATAGTCGTTGAGTTAGAGCCCTTGTTTAAAACAACAATTCCTGTCGATATTACTATCGAGCTTTTGCTGAAGGGGTTTGCTCTGGAAATTCAGGCAGGAAGGATTAAAAAAATTCATACAGGAGAATGTAAGGGATCAGGATTGGTTCAATGTATGAATGTTACTCTTCTGAGAAAAGAGTTGGAGGCTTTTTCTCTGCCGGGGATCATCGATCTTGGCGAAGGTAT
>Ga0118677_10007887_pt1 | contig 17366 bp, 25 predicted proteins | sample AliMusrvi5mmetaG_FD_86154 | JGI IMG/M metagenome (GOLD analysis project Ga0118677, IMG submission 86154) | reverse complement strand
ACAAAGATTCAGCTGCATATGCTTCGGGCGATTTAACTGCTATTGATGGGATCATAAAAACCTACAATGACGCAAAGCATAAACCATTGAGCGCACTTTACGCCGGCGACATGAAGTTAGTAACCGACATTACAACGGTTGCAGATTTATCTGTTATGTCAGCAAATAAAGTAAGTTCGATTATCGGGCAAGATGGGGGTGCATTTGGTAATATGTTATTTTTAACAACCGGCAAATCAATTACTCAATTAGGTATTGCATTAGGCATGTTATCAAAAAGCGCAGTAAGTGAAGACTTTGGAGAGCCTGCAAAATTCAATCTTTCAGACGGTACAGAAAATGATATTCCAGGTTTTGCAAATGGTCAACTTTTATCCGATCCTGCATTGTCTGATTCAGCACTTGACGCGATTAATGACAAACGGCACATCTTTGGACAGCAGTACGTAGGTTATGCAGGAACATATTTTAATGACAATCACACCGCTATTACAACCACTTCGGATTATGCCTACATCAATGATAACCGCGTAATCGACAAGGCGATTAGGGGTGTTTATTCTGCCTTAATCCCTTATCTGAAAAGCAAGCTACTGAAAAATTCAGATGGTACTTTGGCAGATACTACTATCGCATTTCTTGAAGCACAGGCCATACAGCCACTTTATCAAATGGCGCGTGATCAGGATCTGGGAGAAGTTACTGAAAGTGATGTTTATATTGATCCTTCACAAAATGTATCAACTACGAGTACCTTAGTTATCAATATTTTGTTGAATGAAAACGGGATAGCACGTAACATTTCAATACCAATTAGTTTTAAATAAAAAATTATGGCAACACCTTTAATAAATGGCGTAGCATATAGCTGGAGTTCAATCTCATTTGTACTTTTTGGTATTCCGGTTTCGGGCATTACGTCAATTGAATACAACAGGAAACAAGCAAAAACGAATAACTACGGAGCAGGTGCGGAACCTGTAAGCCGTGGTTATGGTCGCAAAGAATACGACGGTTCAATTGAAATATATTTGGATGAATGGAAAAAAGTAATTGCAGCCGCTCCGAATCGTAACCCTCTACAAATTGGATGGTTTCCTATTTCGGTAGTTTATGGTAATTCAATAGCCGACGCAACAAAAGACACTTTAAATGCGTGCGAGTTTCTTGAAGATCCCTTCACGGCAAAAGAAGGGGATACAAAATTGACAGTTAAAATACCTTTAATCATTGCTCAAATTACTCGATAATGGAAATTACACAACTTGCAGACAAAGAAAACGCTGAATTTGAAGCGAAAGCCACAGAATTAGCGAAGAAATACGGAGTTACTAAAGTTCATGTTTACGTCGGAATTGATCCAGAGACGAATGATCGAATCGTAGGATACTTAAAAGAGCCTTCATATACCCAAAAGATTTTTGTTCTTGACAAAACATCACAGGGCTTAATGTTTGCGACCGCGGATTCAATGCTTGACACTTTGACGTTGAAAGAAGAATCAGACCCGAAAACATACGAGTCTATCCCGTTATGGGAAAGTTACAGACTTGGAATGGTGGGAACTTGCGTTTCGATAATTGAAACAGTTCAGAATTCGTTTAAAAAAAAATAGTTCAATACGAGGTTACCAATTCAAGTTCAGATCACAAAAGAATGGCAGCTCTCATAAGGGGCTGCCATAATTTTAGTATAGATGAGTGGGATAAAATATTGAACAATGAAGATTTGTTTTACGAGCTTTGGGGACAAACAAAATACTATTTAGAAACTGTTAATCAAGTCAATTTCAAATGAGCAGTACACTGGTCGAATATATTCTGAATTTACGAGGTAATCTTACACCTCAGGTCAATTCAGCAACAACCGCAACCAATCAGCTTAATAGTGCGATGGGAGGCGTCAAAACCGCGTTAGGGGCGTTAGGGTTAGCTTTTGGAGCTTTTCAAATTGCCTCATTTGTAAAAGAGGGCGTTGAGAAATACCACGAATTAGAACAAGCAACGGCAAAGGTTGAGGCGAATTTAAGAAGTACCGACGAAATAGCGGGCGTTAGTTTGAATAATGTTCAGAGTTACGCCAAAGAACTATCTGGCAAAATTCACGCTGGACGTGCGGATATTATGGATATGGCCTCACAGCTTTTAACTTTTCCTGCAATTTCAAAAGATATTTTTCAATCCTCGATGGGGATGGTTGCGGACATTGCAAAGCAAGTCGGGCACGGATTAAGCGAAACAGCTATCATGTACGGCAAAGCGTTAAATGATCCGGTTGATGGGCTTCAAAAAATGATGAAATATGGCGTAATGTTCACCGATGCAGAAAAACAGAAAATAACTAAGTTGCAGGAATCAGGAAAGTTAATTGCAGCTCAAAAGTTAATGATTGATTTAATTGCTCATTCGGGTTACGCTGGAGTTGCTGAAGCGATGTTTAATGCTGACCCAGTGGCGCGATTTAACAAATTGATGAGTAAATCACAGGTAGCGGTTGGAGAGTTTGCGACCGGAATACTTAAAGAAATCATGCCAGCAATGGAGTCTATGGCTGAAGATATCGGCGGGGTGGTTAAATTTCTGAGAGAATACGGGACACAAATAGAATACTTAGCTGGTTTATATGTAGGATATAAAGCTGTAATGTTGGGGATTATTGCGGTTGAAAAGCGGGCTATATACTGGAAAGGAATTAGTACGGTTGCAAGTGAATTAATGTTGGGCTGGGATATGGCGAGAGCTGAGGGATTAGGAGTATTAACATCTGCTCAGTGGGCATTAAATTTAGCAATGAATGCAAACCCTATCGGATTAATAGTCATGGCGGTCGTGGCTTTAGGCGCTGGAATTTATGCACTAACTCAACATTTTGGAGGATTCACCAACGCTATGGAGGCGACATGGGACTTTATGAAAGTGGCTTTAAATTTGGCTATTGGTCTATGGAAGGGATTAGGAGAGATGGTGTTAGGCGTCCTTATGCTTCCGATCGATAGGGGCGAAATGTTTAAACAAGGACTTAATGACTATGTCAATTCTATCAAAGATGCAGCAAATCAGACCGCCGATATTTGGAACAATAAATCAGCAGATTATCAAAATGCTTCGACTATTGGGTCGGGTGCACAGGGTGGTTACGGAATGATGGGTGGCATTGGAATCATCCCAGGTGCGGGAGGATTGATCCCCAAAACAAAAGTAGCTCCAGCTCCAACGGCAAAAGATGAAGACACTACTACCGCAATGCCAAAAACCAAAGCCGAGGGCGCAAAAACAATCAATATTCATATTGCCTATAATGCGCCTTTAATACAGGGGTTTACAATTTCAACTACGAACATCAAAGAAGGAATGGGAAGCCTTAAAGAAAAAGTCGAAGGGATAATTACAGGAGCTTCAAGTGATGTACGAATATTAGCAGGATATTAATATGACAGCAATAAGAGAGTTTGTAATACCGAGAGTTTCAGCAACTCAAATAGGAATGATCGCCGGACGTTCAGCCGGAATTATCGCAACCGGATTACAACAGGACGCGAGAAAATATGCACCTGGTAATAATCCATATGTCGGGCAAATAGATCAAACGAGCGATTTAGACATGCCGATTCATGGACATAAAACCGAATTTGGAACAGATGTTTGGGTTGAGGTTACATTTGGATCGGTGAAATATACCGACGCAACAGGCAGAGAAATAACAACGCCAAAAATTACTTTCCAGGCTATTTTAGTATCTGTTTCTTTTCCACGGAACATTGTAAAAACTGAAATACAAGGACGTAACGGAACAGTCAAAGAATATATTGGAGAAGGCGATGCTCAAATATCATTCAGGGGAATTATAACCGGTAAAAACGGACACTATCCCGAAGAACAGGTTGCCGAGTTGATGAAGTTAATTAAGGCGCCCGTCGCCATTCCTGTTTTTTCGACTTATCTTCAAACCATGGACATAGATTCAGTAATTTTTGAAGATCGAAATTTAGAACAGGAAGAGGGCGGTTATTCATATCAAACATTTTCACTCAACGCAATTTCTGACACACCTCAGGAATTGAAAATAACAGGAATGTAATGTACAGAGTCGTAACGCAGGTTAAAATAGTTCAAATCCCGACAGCGGACTTTCCGCAAAGAAACAAAACAATCTCATTTGATTTTGTTCATGAAATGGAATGTTCCGATACGTGGCGCGACCTGACCAATGACGGAAAGATAATCATTCCTAAAAATCTTTATGTCAGGGACGCGGGAAACAAATTAATTTCATTGTTCGGAACCAACGTAAATATTGGCGGGTTTTCAAATTCAAATCCTTTATTTCTTCGCGGCGATGCGATTACTCTGGACTGGGGTTATAAATTCTTTGACAAAGGTAAAGAAATATTCGTAGGCACCGAAAACAAGTCAAAAGGTACTCATTTATTTCAAGGGTTTATTTCGAAAGTCACATCGAAAAAACCGATTGAATTACACTTTGAAGACAATACCTGGAAGCTAAAACAAATACCGGCATTGACCAGAACATTTAAGCCTACCGAAACGCTCGAAAACATTCTTAAGACACTTTTATCTGATTACAACAAGGCGAACCCAAGCTATCAATTTACCGTCAATGCCCTGACGAGTACAACACTTGGAGAATTTAGAACAGGAAGCGAATCGGTTGGTGAAGTCATGGGAAGGCTAAGAAAAAATTATGGTTTTGAAAGTACGTTCAGGGATAATGAATTGAGATGCGGTTCGACTATATATATTGAGTCGGAAGCCAATAAGCACGTGTTTACTTTTCAACATGATATTATTTCGGATGATTTGGATTATCAGCGCAAAGAAGATTTAGTGTTGAGCGTCGTAGCCTCGAATAAGATCGAAGAATTAACGGGGAAAACAACAAAAGACGGACACGAAAAAACCAAGTGCAGTCGAATAGAGGTGTTGGTCACGCTGGCAAACGGAAGCGATAAGCCAATAGTTAAAGTAAAAAATAAAGGCGAAGATTTTCCACAAAATGAGGGCGGTACAAGAATAACGAGAAACTTTCCAGGAGCCAATAATATCATGGTATTAACAGATTTAGCAATCGGATATTTAAGACCGTATTATTACTCAGGATTCAAAGGAAAATTCACTACATTTGGATTGCAATTTGTTAAGATGGGGGACAACGTGCAATTAATTGATCCTAAATTGCCAGAACGCAACGGATTATATAAGGTGAAAGGTGTTGAGTATAATGGCGGAGTAGATGGATTAAGGCAGTCAATAGAATTACATTATAAGATATCATGAGTGACAGGGATATAGAGGAGGGAATAAGAAGGCTGGCGGGGACTCACAATGTCGACCAGGTCAATTATTGCAATGCTGAGGTAATCAGTGTTAATATTCCGGCCCGAACATGTGATTGTTTGGTAATTGATGGCCACACTGAGTATGAATTACCCAGCGTTCGATTAATGGCTATTGTTGACGATGGGATATTATTTGAGCCTGCTATCGGGTCCACGGTCAAAGTTATTTATTCCCGATTGGTCGAGCCGTTTGTTTGTCAGTATTCAGAACTTGAAAATATAACAATAACAACGAAATCGACAGTTACAGTTAATTGCGATATGGCTAACATATTATCAGAAAATATCAGATTAGGAGGAAACAGGTCGATAGTATTAACGGACCTTCCCGCAGGAAGTAAAATACCAGGAATTGAATGTTTAATCGCAGGTAAAGCAACAGCATCATGAGAATAAGTGTAGGTCAAACAATAGGAATAGAAAAAAATATGACTATTAGCGATATCAAGAAAAAGTGGACAATTGCGCCTTATTTAATAATAGAGGCATTTCCAGAAATATCAAAAATATTCGAACAAATAGAATTATTGCAAAATGCGGTGACATTAGCTTTACAATCATATAATACAGCAATAGACGCCTTGAATGCTGCAAAGTTAGCTCTTGGAATCGGAGATGTATCATCAGAGCCAGTTGCAATAGCTGCAAAAGCGGTAAATATAGCAACTGATTTACTTATTGAAAAAATAAACAGTTTATATATAGATATATGACAGTTAGAACCGATTTACTACTAAATGACAATGACATTGTAATTTCAAATCACGATGTTTTTATAGCGGAATCCGACGAACAGCATATTGTCGATACGATCAATTCGGCTCCGGGATGGTGGAAAGAAAACTTTACGGATGGCGTCGGAATTAAGACATACTTAAAGGCAAAAGGAATTCAGCAAGAATTAGCCCGGTCAATGAAATTAAACCTTCAATCCGACGGCTACAATGCACGGCCTACTGTATCATACGACGCAAACGGATCACTAAAAATACAGACAAATGTTACAATATAAGGCTGTTGACAATCAGAACATTTTTGACGTGTGCTTGAACACTTATGGAACATTGGACCTGTTGAATAAGTTGCTTGAAGATAATAAAATTGACAACGTTAATATTAACCCTGCCAGCGGTCAGTTATTTACATGGGATGAAACATTAACGGCAGATCAGGCAATTAATCAAATTTCACAGAATACCGGAATTATTTACGCAACAAAATATTTAAAAAATAGCATGGACGCTTCAGTAATAACCGGAACGCCCGGGAAAATAGTTTCAGGCGGTAATGCAATCGGATTAATGCCAGACATTCCAATAGTGCCAACCGACGCGAGAAAATTAGTGTATATCGGTTACGTTACTAATCTTAATCCTGACGAATCGATCATCAAAGCGATGGAATCAAGATTGACGGCAAAAAGTAACCAATCATACATTTACAACATAAACACTAAGCGATATTGTTACGCTCATCCTGCAATATGGGGCGAGGTTATAAGTGTAATTAACAAAGGAGGTTTCGATATTTTAAGTGGATTTACAAAAACAGTCGTAAGTATGACTAATATGGGAGTAGCCGAAAATTACAATGTATTGACTCTCACAATGCCAACATCGCAAACAGATTACAACGTAAATTTTAAATTTATATAATATGTCAGCAGGAATCCCACTCGAAATAGGATTTAAATTAAATTCATCAAAACCCGATTTAGACGAATATAAATTTAAAGACGGACAGCCTTATGCAAGCGTAGCTGATGTTTTGGCAACCATTCCAATGATCGCACGCGCTCAATATAAGGTAGTTAATATCTTAGGGGTTGATTATTGGTTTAACGCCGATAAGGTTTCTTTAAAAGTAAAGACTAACGAAATAATCAAACCTTATGCGAATTTAGCCGCAATTATCGCAGCCGGACCAACCAATGAAGAATTTGTTTATCAGGCTCTCGATACATCATTAACCTATCGATATAATGGATCAGGCGGCTACGCTCCGATTTCGGGAAGTTTGGCACTTGGTTCAACATCTTCAACAGCCTACGCGGGGGACAAAGGAACCAATCTATATTCGATAGCTAAAAGATTTGTAAAAGATTACAATCCTGATTATAATTTCAAAGGTTTTTGCATTGCAGATCAGGCGCCACCTGACTTTCCAGCTTTGAACGATGTATATTATTTTACCGGATTAATAACCTCGACAGTATTTAATATTGCAAGCGTTCAACCTAATACATTTATGGTTTACGATGTCGCGGAATGGAAGGGATTAATATTATCTTCGGACAAATCAATTTACGATGCGAAATTATGGCTATCTGATCAGTCCGTTTCAAAGAATTTTAATAAATATGAGAAAGCAGGCATCAATAGTGTAATTGACATTTGGTTTGATAAGACATCCGCGGTGTTAAGCCCTGAATTTATCAGTGATAATTGGGTAATATCGGTAGCTTATTTAGGCAAACGATCTTCAGATGGATTTTTAAAATTCGGGTTATATTTATCTGATAAAACAGGGCTTCTGGTTCTGGGAACCAATTATTTTGTAAACGAATTTACCGAAGCATTCACAGCTGGAGAAATCAAAAAATGTCAATTTATTTTTAACATAAACGCTAAGATAATCACTATTTACGCTTGGATTAATACCTCAAAATTGCTATTCCCATCCACCGCAACAAACGGAGTATATTATGCAATAAATAACAGTCCGTTAAATAATTACAGCATTGTAAATAAAAGGTATTCAACTCCGTTTTTTAACCTGATAAAAGAGTTAAGCGACGCAAGCGGAACACTAAAATACGATGGAAGTAAAGTATTACAACCATCCGATATTTCTGATTATAAAAAGGTATCGGGATCAGACATTGCAGCCGGTAATGTGATGAATTGGGAAAACGGATACTATAACGCAAGCGGGACAGAGGCAAACCCTCCTGAATCTTGGGGATGGTACAGGTCAAAAACATACATTCGGGTATTTGCCGGAAGTGTTACTATTAATACTGCCCTTATTGATTCAGTTCCGATTATTGTTTACGACAAAAATTACAATGTTGTCAGGTCGATAGGTTCTGGCACCGGCACTGTTCTTGCATGGACAATTACTACAATGTTTACTGACAACGACTTTTACATTCGGGTCCCTAATCGTCAACCGTTAACTTTTTCAGTACTTGTAAATCAGGATATTGATATCGTTACTCAGCGGCTTATAGGCATTGAAACTACACTGTCAGCAATTGGAGTAATAACTAAAACAAACATTTCAACAATCACTCCCTCAAACATTTATTCTACTTGTAATGATTTAAGTGCTTGGAATACGTCTTATCCAGCCTTTACACTAAACCTATACGTCGAAAGATTATTGAAATTAAGCTCAAAGGTTTACGCTAATTTGGCGAGTAGTAAAGGCTTATTTAGGTCGTTTGCAAGTAGGCGTTATTATCATCCTGAATCGGGTGTTAATCCAAATAATCAATCAAATTTCCTTGAAACAATACATACAGAAGTTATCACAGATACGATCAAAGGTGACTTGATTAATGATGTGGAGATTACCTTTAATCATATCTCAACAAAAGCGAGTGCAAGTGCGGGGAAGATTATAAACATTTTACAGATAGGCGATTCTGTAACAGAGAGAACGGAAGCAAACATGAATGCACCTTCCGGAGCGAATCAGTCCTGGGGATCCTGGGAATATATAAAGAACTACTTTGAAGTAGATAATCAGGTGAGCGGTGCAAGAAATGTAAATCTTTTAGGTACACGCAACAAAAGAACTATTACAGCCGGAACTACTGATTATGTTGTTTGTGCAGAGGGTCAATCGGGATGGACAACAAGAAGCTGGTTATATGAAAAATTACTTGCAGATGGGAACGCATTTTATAATCCTGATGCAGTAGGTACTGTCAAGTTCAGTCTCGCAAAATACATTGAAAGATATCGCACGATGACCGATTCAGGAGTAAGATTAGCTTCTGACTCGACCAGCAAAGGAACACTTGTAACGGACGTGACAGCATATAATGTTTGCACTCCGAATATTGTCATAATCCAACTTGGGTTTAGCGATTACCCCGGTTATCATGTTGCCGATACTACATTGTTAATCAACGCAATCAAAGCTGAATATCCGAACATGATCGTCATTATATCTTATATTGATGCAGCTGGAGCGTATTATCCAGAGCAGTGGGAAGGATGGCAGGCTCATGCCAAGGATATTTCGTTTCTTGAGCCCATGGACCTAACAACGGGTTTAGGATACTCGAAAAGGCTACATGATCAAATGTTCGACTTATATACAGCGACAAAAGCACTCGAAAATACGACGAATAACATTTACTTCATTGCAAATAATCAAATACAACCGACCGCCGATTCAGTTGCTCATGTCGAGACTAACGAACCATCATCAGGGCGTAAATCTTATATGCCGTTTGCTTCATCTTCATTTGCTTATCATCCAAATAATTATGCGCATGCGTGCTGGGGGTATCATTTATACAGCTTCATAAACTATTTATGTGCAAACTCAAAATTGTAAAATATTTATTAACTTTGAAATAAAAATACTATGAGTGTAGAAAATGAATTGAAGAAAGGGACGGGCGGAAAACATACAATGGCGAAGGGTACAAATCCGGTTGGCGCGTGGATTTCATTTGAATATCCAGTTACGTCTGTTACTTTGGGTGCAGATACTGACATGATCGACTTTCAATTAACAAAAATTTAAAATGCCCGGCATAAACGGATTGCCCGGTATAAGAACCGGGATAATGGGGAGACAAGGGGCAGATGTGAACCTCAGTCCACCTACGCTATTAACGTCCAGTTTTACAGTTGACACGATACTCGGTCAGTTGAACTGGACGAATAATGCGGGTTCGACTGCTCAATTTGAAGTATATTCTGCAACTAACGGAGGTACTGAAACATTGATTGGAACCACTATTGCAGGGGCAACAAGCTATCAGGATACGACCTGTAAACAAAATGCCTCTGTTGTATATCGGATCAGAGTAAAAAAGGGTAGTAGATTTTCTGGGTATGTATCTGCAACTGCATTAGTTACTCCGCTTTGTTGGAAAACAAATCAGTCAGTACTTACCAGTCATGTGTTAAATACACTAAATCTACCAGCCGGGAAATCTGTTACAATTAAATATTCAGATGCCACAAGCCAGGTATTGACAAATAGCAATTCGAACATCACCAAGAATTTTGCAGCGACCGGGCAATATAATGTATGGTTAGAAGGAGATATTAATTCAATTAGTGTATTCAGTATTTTTTCCCAATCAAAGGTTTATGGGGTGGTGACAAATTGGATTCTACCTCCAAATACCGAAGTGAGACTATATGCAAATGGTGTGACGGGAGATGTGTCGAATTGGACTATCCCGACATCTTCCACGTTCAGGATTGATGCAAACGCATTATCTGGTCAGTTATCAAATAAGGTAGTTCCATCGTCAGTTGCTTCATTCCTTGTAAATACAACGTTATTAAGCGGGTCGCTTCCACAAATACAAGACAATGCCGCAAGCGGATTAAATTATAATGCGTCAAGCTGCTCTTTCTCGGATTCAAATGCAGTAGTATTTCGGAAGGCCATGACTATATTTAATGTTGGTAATCAGAATGTATTATTCCCGACTGCAAATATTGACAAATTGCTTAAAGCACTCGCAGACTGGTATCAGGCAAATGCACCAACTGCAAATTGCACTGTCACCATGTCGGGCGCAAACATGGGAATTCCGACAGGTGGAAGCTCAAACGCTGATTTAGTTCGTCTTGTGGGCTATTATACAGCCGTTTCAAAATCATGTACAATCTTAGTTAGCACATCTTAAAACTTTTATCATGACCATTATAAATACACCTTGTTTTTTACTCATTTACAACCCTTACACAAAGGTTCAACAATCTGAAATTATGGAAATTCCGACAGGCACTACCATCGTTTCAAATTTTAATGACGTTGGTCTAACATGCTTTATAGTCTCTACTTTAGCCTCCTGTGAAGCAAAAATTACAGAACTGAACTTAATACCTCTTGCGATATGATAATTATTGAAGGACAAAACGACTATATCGTTTACGTTGATAAGGACGGTGATCCGATAGGGGGGCAACTTATACCGGCCGGAACTTCGTTCATTTCAAATATTGAGGATGTTTCAGACACCAAAATAGAGGTGTATCCCGCGAAGCCATAAGTTTCACATTGAGTGAGCTTTTTGAATTGAACCAATTTTAAAATAAAAATTAATTTTTAAACATAAAAACAACATGAAAAACAAAAACAGGCTATTTGTCGAAGAAGAAAAACCAAAGCCAGGACCAGGGCCAACAGATCCGCCACCACCAGACCCTACGCCTCCTATTTGCCCATAATGAGAACGGTAATTCAATTAGTGAAATGGTGGCCTATCGTTACGACATTAGCTGTAATGGTAAGCCTCTTTTCGTATTTAATAGGCTTTTCTATTTCGGGATATGCTTCGCCGCTTTTCGGATGCTCATTGTTTACCGCGTTTTGTTGGCTATTCTTTTCAAAAGCATTTAAGTTCTGTTTGTGGCATAGGTTGTTTATTTACAATTTGGCACTGGTATCAATTATTGTGATTGTAAATAACAATATTTACAAACTTATCCCTATTTTTTACGTACGATCTATTTTATTGCTTTGTTGTTCCACTATTCTAATCAGCTCTATTTTATACTTTCGATATGGCTGTTTTAAGAGAAATTTTAAAGGCGTTACTAAGTGAGCTAATCAACTTGTTAATACAAATGGTTGATCGGGGTGACTGCGATAAGATCACGCCTGAACAAATTGAGCAAATTAAAGACGTAATACACCCGATAAATAAACTAAGTGCAGACGGAGCCAGAAAGCACTTAGGTATATCTCGAACAAAGTTCTACCAACTCAAAGCCAATAAATTAGGTAAGAAAGTTAAGGGATTCAAAGAATTGGTTTTTGATTTGGGTGATTTGGAAAAGTTTAAAAGTCAATTGAAAGATGCGGAAAATCCGAAAAAGATGTTATAAAACATGTTTTGTAATTCGTGTTTGAATTATGAGTAATTTCGGGAAACTTTAAAAACGAATTATGAAAATATTAATAGCATGCGAAGAATCACAGGCAGTTTGTATTGAGTTCAGAAAATTAGGCCATGAGGCGTATAGCTGTGACTTACAAGAGTGTTCGGGTGGTCATCCAGAATGGCACATACAAGACAATGTTATGAATGTTTTACGGCATGATTTTGTCAGACCTGAATGGGATTTAGTTATTGCATTCCCACCATGCACGGATTTAGCCGTTTCAGGCGCAAGACATTTTAAACGGAAACAAGAAGATGGAAGTCAGGAACAAAGCATATTATTTTTTGAGTTTTTCACTTATTTGAAAACTAAATTTGTCGCTATTGAGAATCCAATCGGTATAATGTCTACAAAATACCGGAAGCCAGACCAGATAATTCAACCTTGGCAGTTTGGACATGGAGAAACCAAATCAACTTGTTTATGGCTGAAAGGATTGCCAAAATTAAAGCCTACTGATATAGTTGAAGGGCGGGAACAAAGGATTTGGAAAATGCCACCTTCAAAAGACAGAGCAAAACTGCGAAGCAAAACATTTCCAGGAATAGCCAAAGCAATGGCAAAACAATGGTCAGAATATATCCTAAAAAACTTTGAATTGATTTAAAATTGATTATATTTGTGGCGTCATTCACGGTGACAAATAAAGATATTAGACCGTAAAAAGTCTAAACAAACCCTCAAAGCGAAGCCGTGAACTTCCTTTAGAGGGTTTTTTCAGTTAACAACAAATTCGGTAACAAACTATACCTTATCCTTGTCAGGTGCTACTTTTTTATTCCAATCAGTAGAAGGATCCTCTACAAGCACGTTAAAAACTGGATGGGCTTCTGGAACCGCTGTTAAATCCTTGTATCACTGGTGGTATGACGGGACTATTATTTGGATTAGAGGGGATTTAGGTTATTCAAATACTTAACAGATAATAGAAAATTAAACACTTTCTGAGTGTTTTAGCACATTACCATAATTTTGTTTATTGGAAAATTATTATTTACTTTATCATAAATTAATTTAAACGCTATGAAATACTCCTCTTTTCTTTCGTTAAATGGTCAAGACCTTATTAAGGGTGTGATAATGGCCGCCGGTGGTGCTGCTTATGCAATTCTTGAGCCATTGCTTTCAACCGGAAATTTTGAAGTAGACTGGCGAAACGTGGCAAAAATAGCAGTAGGGTCGGCGTTGGTTTATCTGATGAAAAACCTTTTGACAACACCGCCAAAAACAATAACAATTGACCCGAACCAGACTACCGTAATTCAGAAACCTTAAATCTACCAAGCTATGACCGACGAAGTTATACAACGTTTTTTTTCAGATGGATTTAACAATCTTGAAAAATTAATGAACGTACATCATGATTTCATGCAAAATCAGATCAACGAAGTTAAAAAACAGGCCGAAAAGACTGACAAGAAAGTGGATGAAATAACAACGAAAGTCAATAACATGATTATTGATGATGAAAAGCATTACCGGGATTATGCGAGTGCGAAAAGTGTTTGCGATCTTGAAAATTGCCTTGACAAGCGGATCGATCATGTTGAAAAGCGGATTTCAAAGATTGATTTTGTATTTGAAAATCCTAAATTAACCATCGGGGGAATAGCAGTTTTAGTTATGGTTGCTATTGCATTTATCAGTATGGAAATTAATTACAAAGTCGGAAACACACTTGACCCCATTGCTAATGGATTATATTTATTGAGGGACAAAAACGAAAAACAGGGTTTCCGGGGTGATAACCCAAAGAATTATTTAAACCAAAAAGACACAATTAAATGATCACCAAAGAACTCATATTAGGCATTATGCCGAACGCTCACAATGTTGATGTAATATTGCCGTTTCTAACAGATAGTTGCACCCATTACGAGATTAACACTCCAAAACGGGAAAACTGTTTTTTGGCTCAGATAGCCGTTGAATCAGGGGAATTTCGTTACCTTGAAGAGATTGCAAGCGGGGCGGCGTATGAAGGGCGCGCAGATTTAGGAAATACCGAACCCGGAGACGGCATAAAGTTCAAAGGAAGGGGATTAATACAGATTACAGGCCGGGCGAACTATCAACAGATAAGCAATGATTTCGGCGTTGATTTTATTTCAAATCCTGAGCTATTGGAAACTCCACAATACGCCACGCAAAGTGCCTGTTGGTTTTGGAATATTCACGGGCTAAACCCGCTGGCAGATATTGAAGATTTCGTGCGGATCACCAAACGTATTAACGGAGGGACAAACAGACTGATTCAGCGCGAAATGTATTGGAATAAAGCAAAAATTTTAAATCCTTAATATTCACTTAAAAATCAAAAATCATGACAATTTTAGGAAAGTTTTTTCATTGGGTAGCGGGCGTTCCCGCTTGGATCTCAACAGCTCTCGGATCAGTTGACGCTGAGGCTAAGGTTATAATCCCTATCGCTATCAATATCGTTGAGGGGATCAAAAAGGTTATGGATTCCCCAGTTACTGATATGGGTATTGCTATTGCCGAAACAGCGTTACAGAACCCGGCAGATACCGCAATAATCAATAAGGTTCACAACTTTATTGATACCTGGCTCCCGGTAATTCTTTTGAAGCTCCAAAAGGCTGAGGATATTGCCAATATTACCAATTTGCAGGATCAGTTAAAAGCCGCGTTAAATGAGCTTAAATTCAGTTCGGATGCTGCAAAGCAAATGTTTTGGAATGACTTCGCCGGGCTTGCCTTATCTCAGCTGACCACAGGTAAGATAACTTTGCAGGCTGCAAAAGTTGTGATTGAGGATTATTATCAGACTTACATCACAAAAACAGCAGTTGCTCCGGCTCCTGTTGCAACCCCTGTTCAAACTTCTGCAACATGAGAATTGTCACGTGGATACTTGTAGGTTTCTTATTGGCCTCTTTGGGGGTCAATAAGTACCTTTACAATCAAAACCAAGCGTTAACCGGTAAGATTGTAACGATTCAGTTCACCTCGGATCAGGCCGTTCAGAATGCAAAAAACATTCAATGGAATAATCAGGTTCAGGTTGAAACTACCGCCAAAGAACTGGCTAACTCACAAACGGCATGGGCACGTAAATTAGACAGCCTCACGAAAGCCAATAATATTCGTGTTCGTAACCTTGAATCAGCATTAATTGTTTCCTCTCATTGGGTCGATACAACCAAAATAAAAGCAACGACAGAAGCGCCTAAGGTTATATCTGCTCCGGCCGAGCTCGTGACTAAATACAGTATTCCGGTTTCGGACAATACAAGTGACTGTTGGGGATTCAAGGGGGAGATTCTAACCACCGATCCGGGGGCAACGCTGAACATCTTGGAACGTGGAACAAACAATTCTGTTCAGTTAATCGTTCAAAAAGAACGTCGTTTTTTATTCTGGGTCACCCGGAAACCAAAGTATAACGTTTTTAATGATTGCGGAGAACCATTACCTGTAAATATTCAATTCAAATGAAAAAATTACTACTCTTATTTCTTATTTTAAGCCCTTTTCTGGCACTTACACAAAATACTGTAAAGATAGTCCATCAGAACTACACGACCGTCTTTGACACCGTGAAACATTACCCTGTTGTCGTTGATTGGTGGGACACTAAAGCGCGGATCGGATGCTCTGATAAATTGCCGCGTGTGAATGCTTTTGCCCCCGACCCGCAACTACCTAGACAGACCAATATCGTTAAGGATTATATCGGGTCAGGATATGATAAAGGGCATATGTGCGAATGTGAGGTTAATCTTTGTCAGGGTTTACAAATTGAAAAAGAATGTTTCTACATGGATAATATGGCTCCCCAATGGCACAGTTTAAATGCCGGAAGTTGGAAAAAATTAGAAGCGAATACCCGCAAAATAGCCCTTGAATGCGATTCAGTCCATGTTTGGGCGGGGTCACTAGGGGAAGCAAAGAAGATCGGGCGGGTATCTGTTCCGCTGTTTTGTTGGAAAGTCATCTACGTGAAGAGCCTGAAACAATGGAAAGCGTATCAATTCAGCAATACCAAAGATGACAGCGGAAATCTGAATCCTGAAACTACCGTTGAGGCGATTGAACTGCAAACCGGATTAAAATTTGAGCCATGATATTCATAGGAGTTACATTTATTTTAGCCGTCAGTTTCCTGCATGGTTACACGACCGAAAAGAATTAAGTTTTGTTTTTCATTTTTGAGAGGATTGAGGATTGCCCCGGTATTAACCAGGGCTTTTCTTTGATTGCGTTAATTGTACTAATTTGAATTGTTTAATCCGAGCCTCAGCAAACCGTTTAATCCGGTTGTATTGCACATCAGTAATTTCTTCGTCCTTAAAGGGGATACAGGGCGGTTCTTCTGAGTTTACCACTTCGATGCAGGTCGAAGTCCGTCCGAGTGTGATTAGCTCGTAAGAAGTCCCCGATTTGCACACCGCTAAATGAATAGCCGAAAGGTAGTAGTATTTCATCATTTCGAAAATTTACAGTTTTTACAAATCGGCTTCACACAAATATCGCAGGGGTCTGGTTCCAGACAATCCAAACATACCCCATCTTCATTAACCTGGTCAACTGCCTGGTGGCAAAGTTTACATTTTGTTTGGTCGTCAATTATGATTAAGTCCATAGCATTAATTTTTTCGAAAGTTACAAAAGCTAATCATTGATCGGTAGAAAACTGTTGTTAAACATGTTTTAAAATGGACAATGAACTTTATTTTTAGATTCTTTTAATTTTGGCAATTCCCTTTTAAGTTTCTCTTCAATAGAAGTTCTTATGAATTTGGCAGGGCAAATATTATATTTCAGCTTCAAAACATTCAGATTTGCCTTCATTTGTAATGATAATTTAATCCTGTATGTTTCTGTGTATTGTATCATAA
>Ga0118677_10007886_pt1 | contig 17367 bp, 18 predicted proteins | sample AliMusrvi5mmetaG_FD_86154 | JGI IMG/M metagenome (GOLD analysis project Ga0118677, IMG submission 86154) | reverse complement strand
ATTAACGCAACTCGAGGCCCTTCGAGTTGCAGTTCATATGTGGACTTGAGAGGAGAGATTCAGTGCAATATCTTATCATTTTTGCTATCCTGGCAATTATTGTTGCAGTTGCCAGGATAGCTATTAAGAACCTTGCACTCAAAGACGATAAGTCGGAACTGTCAAGGCATTTGTCCCAGATCGAAGGTTTTACGCCCACAAAAGAATTCATGGGTGTTGACGGGATATCCGGCATAGCTGTAGATGTAAATTCGCGAAAAATATGTCTGATCATAAAAAAAGGCGAAAGACTTGAATCAAGAGTTGTTTTGCATCAGGATATCCTTTCCGCAGAAATGCTTGAAGATGGGTTTCAAATGGTGAAGGTGTCCCGGAGATTTAAAAACAGGGGCGCTATCCCGGAAGAAATACCTGCAGGCGGTACCGGAGAAATAATTGATGAAAATTCAGCAACAACAGCTGCTGTGCTAAAAAATACTGCCGATAAAGTGAGAACGATTGAATTGAACCTGCTTGTTAATGACATACAGGACCCGATTCATACAATAACTTTTTCCAACACTGAGAACGAAAAAGGTTCTGTAGGTTATACTGTTGCAGTGACAGCTGCTAGGCAATGGCATAGCCGGTTATGTGTATTGATGCAGCAGGCGGACAATGAAGATGAAAATGTCGAAAATCGGGCTGAAAATGCTGGCGAAATTCAATCTGTAGCCGATGAAATCAATAAACTGGCCGAACTCATGAATAACGGACTGATTACCGAAGAGGAGTTCAACTTGCAGAAAGCAAAATTGCTTCAGGAACCATGATTGCCGCCTGCATCCTGCACAAGAAGGAAAGTTGCCAATTTAACGGGCTCGATAATTCATCGCCCTATTTTGGGTGAAGGGTTTTCTTTTTTTTCTGCTGCGTCTTTCAAATCGTCAGTTTCATGCTTGGTTTTGCAATGATCACAGGTGATATGTTCCAGTATTGACTTGTCCGGGTGTAAAATTATCGGTTCAGAGCAATTTGGGCACAGAATTTCGAATTCGCGTTTCATGCTGTTTCCCTCCAATACTGTTTTCGCCGGAACGCTGCCGGATGTATCTGGATGGCATGCGGCCGATGGTTTTTTCAGATCGCAGCGCCTACAAAACTGTTTTCGACAAAACAATACTCCATCCTGCATGTTACCTGCCTCAAAGCAACAAAAATCATTTTGCGTGCAGCGTCAGCAATTAATAATTGATTGGAGATATCAAGGATGAACTTTGATATTTGCTGCAAGAGGCAGGGATTAGGGCAGAAGGCGCGAATTATGAAAAGGGACTATTCTGCTACAGGAAAGTCTTTAGGAAACCCGGCTTTCGCCGAGCTTCTGGAGACAGCGAAAGCAGTGGTTGCGCTTTCATGATAGGAAAACATAAAGATTTCTTATCATAAGAAGAATCGACTAAAGGATTTTGCCTGCGTCCATAGGACTTGGCATAATCCACGTCTCTTCGCTTGTCGATAAGATAAAATGTATACTTTCTTATCGACTGAAAAACGTATCGGCCGTCATTCTATTTTATTCCGCGGGAAGATAATTTGTTGGTTATGATGGTGGAGATCACTAACAATTCAGATCAGGATAAAAATCTTGATGTATTTGGAGAAGTAGAATTCAATCTGGGAGATCCCACAAAATCAATTATTTACAGAGGAGATGGAAGAGGCGGCAGTCAATACAATCTGTACAAGAAAGTATTTAAGAGGGATAATTTAATAATTGCGACGCAGGAAAACTGGAGAAGCACTGCCAATTGTGTACCATGGGCGTACACGGGATTTTTCTCTGTCAGCGAACCCATTGCTTCATATGAGACAATCAAAGATAATTTTCTTGGAGTTGGTAGAGATTACGATCATCCCCTTGCTGTTGAAAAGGGGAAGTGCACCAATACTGATTTTTGGAGTCAGGATCAGTATCCATGGGGTGTGTTACAAAATACGATCAGTTTAAAACCCGGAGAATCAAAAACACTCATTTATACACTGGGAATGTTAAGGGATGAGAAAGAGATTCAACCTACAGTCAATAAATACAATGATCTCACTTTCACGAAACAGTCTCTTAATAGTCTCGTTTCCTTTTATAATAAACTGATTAATAGTGGGATAATTGTGAAAACTCCTGATAAGGAAAACGACTGGATGATCAATATATGGACAAAATATCTATGGAGGCAATTTTGGAAGAAAAGTTTGAATAATGGCGCTTATGGTTTGGGTGCCTGGAGTTACGGGCTTGAAGGAGAAGGTCTTGGAGTCACACCGGAACAATTTCTGATGCCTTTTAATATGGATATACTGAATAACGCTATCGGCAATTTATTGAGATGGCAGGTCTCAGATACCACACAGACAGATGTTTTTGGTCCCGGAGAACATTCCATGTTGTATAAGGATCTTGGTCTTACCGGACCTCCCACTTCGCATAAGGGGCAATTTGCCGTTCCGCATCATCATTCTATCTATGAGCTTTTCAGCATCTATTTTTATCTCCTGGAATCAGGCGATGTAAAAATGCTTGATACCAAAGTCCCTTATTTGGAAGGAAATGAAGGTACTGTATGGGCATTATACTGAACCGAGGACTTTTCATCTATTGAGAAATAATTATGGCTGAAAAACAAGTAACTATTGGAAAAGTAACGATTAATCCGTTATCTACTTTTTATGGTGGGTTTTTTAGATTTCTCTAGTATCACCCAAAATTTTAGCGGGAACACCTCCTGCAAAACTGAAACTAGGGATATCTTTTGTCACTACCGAATTTGCTCCTATAATAACATTGTCACCTATTGTTACTCCTCCAGATATCACCACCCCAGCAGCAATCCAAGTACCACTTCCGATGTGGATATCAAATCCCGAAGTCGGCACTTCCTCAGGACCTCCTCCTATATATTTTCTTTCTAACTCTGGTGCTAAAGAAGCCCTAGAACCATTCTTGAAAAGGTGTCGTCCTGTAATAACCATTACATTGTTTGAGAAAATGGTATTATCTCCAATAAAAATTGACCCACTTGATAAATTAAAAACCGTGTTGGCGAGTCCACATCTCTTTCCAACATAAAGTTGCCCACTACTCCCTATAATAATAGATGTATCATAAATATAAAACATAAGTAATCTAATTAGTGGACGTAATGGAGATCTTAGTCGAATTTTCAACCATGGACCAAATCGATTAATCATATCATTATCCTTTCAGTTTTAGTTACCTACAAATTCGTATTATTAATATGAACAACATTCTTCAATTTAGCTGCCTCAATCATTATATCTGCTAATGAATAAAAATCAACTTTTGCTTTCCACCCTAAACCGAGGATCAATTTTGGATTACTTACTAATAAACGATATTCCGAAATATATCCTTCTTTATAAATAACATAGTCATGCCATTTTTTATTTATTTTGTTAAAGCAATAATCTGCCCATTCTTTTATACTATGAGCAACTCCGCATCCGATGACTACTTCAAAAATATAATTTTGATTCACTAGAACCCAAATGGCCTCCACAATATCTGATGCAAAGTTAAATTCTTTCATTACTTCAATATCGCCTAGTTCCAATTTTTCATTACTCCCAGCGGCGATACGAATAACAGTTTTAACAATCTTTTGATTTATATGTTGTTCTGTTCTTAAAGGGCTATCATGATTAAAGAGGTACCCTACAAAAACGCTTAAACCATATTTTTTTCGGTAATACCTCGCTGCATACACCGAATGAATACGTGACACAGAATATGGGCTTGAAGGATCAAAAGGTGTTTGTTCATCAATAGGTAGCCCCATATTACTAAATTGCATTGCACTACCGGATAAAAATACTTTAGAATTTGGGCAATGAAGCCTTACTGCCTCAAGAATATTTATCGACCCTGTACTTATTGCTTGATGATTTTCAAATAGTGCCTCATGTCTTGTTGTTGAATTAGCAGCAAGATGGAAAATATAATCGGGTTGAAATTTATTAATTTGCTTCTTAACAAGTTCATAATCACCTACATCTCCAATTAAACCAGTTCCGGACCGAGAAATTGAAAGAAATTCGATTTTTTCCTTTTCAAGTAACCTGCTTAAATAGTATCCATCTTGTCCATTAGCACCATAAATAATTGCTTTCAATGTTTTATATTTTATTAATATTTTAAATAATTTCTATTTCAGGTAAAGGAAAAATAAATTTACCTCCCCTACTTAAAAAGTCTTTTTCACGACTTAAAATATTTTCCTTAAAATGCCATGGTAGTACTAAAAAATAATCAGGATTCATTGCTTTAGCTTCTGTCTCTGATATAATTGGAATATTGGTTCCTGGAGTAAAACAGCCAAACTTTTCCTTATTTACTTCAGCTATATAAGGAATTTGTTTACTTGTAAACCCGCAAAACTGTAATAATACATTCCCTTTTGTACTAGCGCCATAACCAAGTATTTTTTTTCCGTCAAGCACTAAAGCATTAATAAGATCCTTCAAATTATTTCGATGACGAAATACCCTTTCTTCAAATTCCCTGTAAGGCTTAGGAGTATCTAACCCCATCTCGTTTTCTTGTTTTAATAACCACTCAATTATTGGTGTGTTTGATTTATATTCTGCACTATTCTTTGCTGCAGTAACTGCAAAACTCCCACCATTAATTGCATTCATATGAACGTCAAGTACTTTCAACCCACATTCTTCTAGTATTTTCTTTACTACTTTAAATGAATAAAACTCTAAATGCTCATGACAGATAGTATCATAACTATTCGTTCTTAACATACTTGGCATATAGCTTTGTTCAAAATGCCAGATTCCATCATCACTCAAACATTTATAAATGTCATTAACGAAATTCAAAGGACTCTCTAAGTCATAAAACATGGCAATCGATGTAATAATTTTTGCTTTATTATTTGGAAAGTGTTTTGAAAAAATATTTTCTGTAAAAAAGTCAGATATTAGTGAAATATCTTCAGAATAGAATTCTTTAAACTTTGATCCCGTTGGATCAATCCCTACTTTTCTATGATTGCCTGCATATGCTTTCAGCAAAGTTGCATCGTTGCTCCCAATATCCAACACCAAGTCGATTTCTTTCAGAGGTATAAGACGTTCTAACGATCTAACTTTTTGTTCCAGATGCTTTACCATGGAAGTGTTTAATCCTGAGCGATAGCCGTAATTATCACCGTACATTTCATCCAAACTGTAAGACTGTTTCATTTGTAATAAACCACTATCAGGGCACCAAACTAAATCCAACGGACCCTTGGTTATAACTTCATCTTTAGTTTTTGGGAAAACTCCAGTAAGGTTTTGATTTCCTAAAGATAATACTGTTATTAGATTAGTACTACCACTAATTCGGCATTTTGATATTTCTGTGAACATGTTTTTATGTTTATTAATTTGAAGTGTTAACGACAAAACCTTAATTTAATTGTTGAAGTGGTTTGAAATTGGCTAAGTGAATTCCATTTGCTTGCATACTTTTTCTTGTATTTGGTAGCGCTTGCCCAATAAAATTGAATAAATTTGCTGTTGCCACAGCATCGACATAGGGATTGAGGGCGGCTTCAATTAAGTGGTTAGAATTTCCAGCACCTCCTACTAAAATTACAGGTATTTGGAAAAATGATAAGTAAGGACTAATCATTTCTATACTTAAACCTTGACCTGTCCCATCTTTTTGTATAGAATTAAAATAAACTTCGCCTACGCCCAATTCTTGAATTAATGCTATATATGAAGGTAAGTCGTAGTTAATCAATTTTGTTCCATTATTTCGGTACAATAGCACTTCCCCGTTTTCCCAACAATAGTCGATTGATGCAATTATTGATTGAGACCCATACTCAGTAACCAAATCTCTCACTAGTGCAGGGTTTTCGGATAAAATACTATTTATCACAATTTTATCAGCTCCTGTCATGAAAAGAGCTTTAGCATAATCCATACTTTTGATGCCACCACCAACCGCCACGGGAACAAAAACATTTGAAATTAATTTTGTTATCGTCCTACTATATTCAATTAGATTTCGTTCATTCCTGCTAACATTAAGTATAATAAGTTCATCAATAGAAAATGCAATATTTTTAAAATTGTAATTAGTTTCAATCCAATTAACATCTCCAACTTTCTGAAGGCGAAAATTTCTACTAAGCATAAAATAACCATCATCATAAAGAAGGGTGAAAATTAGTCTTTTCTTGTGCATGGCATTATATTGACAGAAAATTATTTAATAACATTAAGCCGTTCATTTGACTTTTTTCCGGATGGAACTGAGTCCCAAAAACATTAAAGTGCTCAAAAGCTGCGATATAATTTTCAATATAGTTACAAGTTGCAACGCCATTAATACTTTGGCCCATCATTCTATAACTATGAACAAAATAGAAATCAGAGTTAGAATCAAGGTTCTTAAATAAAATAGAGTTAGTCGGTGGAGTAACGGTATTATATCCTATATGAGGAATTTTAGAATCAGATTTATTGATAAATCGCTCAACAACTCCTTCATAAAGATTTAATCCTTTTGTAAAACCATCTTCAGTACTGCTAATTCCCAACAATTGCATTCCCAAACAAATTCCTAGGATCAATTTCCCCTTCGTTTGAACAGCTTCTTTAATTGGAATATCTAATCCTTTTGAAATAATATTCTGCATTGCCTTTCTAAACGAACCAACTCCGGGTAAAATTATCTTATCAGCGTTTAAAATATTGTCTGGTTGATCCGTATACTCGCTATCAAAACCGAGAAATTTCAATGCACTTTGAACAGAATAAATATTTCCCATTCCATAATTAACAATCACTACCTTCATATCTCGAATTCTTGTCCAACTTCAAAAATTGGTTCCCAGCGGTTATTAACTTTCTTAAAAAGTATTTTATTTACCCATTTATCAATTACTTCTTCAAATTCTTTCTGCGACATTTTATAATAATCCAAATAAATATCGATAAATGGCTCAGGGTATTGATTGTCATATAATTTTACAAGATTTATAGCCTGGTCCCTTGACATCGCTCCTCTTCTAATTTCTATTCCAGCATCTTGAGTTGCACGTCCAAATCCGAATTTTAAATACATTAAGTAAGCATGCAGAGAATATAGTGCCTGATCGTTTTGTGCAAAATTAGTGAATGTCCCAACATTAGAATCTGCTTTCTCTGTGAGTCCACAATAAGTTTTTGCTGTTAAATAATTCTGGTATGGGTCCCAATTCTCGAAATATGACCAGTGTGTAAATGATAAATTGTGCTTTTTAATATCAGCATCCTTTGGGAATTTGTAAAAATATAAATCATTTTCATTAATTACCCCATCTTCTATTGCTTTTTCAAGCACTTTTTGATACCCCCCCTCCAGATATACACGCTTCATATAATCGATATCATATAAGGAACGATTTTTATTCTCAATGGATCCACCATATTCAACTTCACCATCTTCTCCATAGAATAGAAGAGGTATAGTGAAATTGTATGCTGTTCGAATTACAGCAGTATGAATTGCAATTAACCAACCATAATAAGGAAATCCCTTTTCGATAAAGCCATGCTTATTTAATACTTGCATCACTTTTGGATTAGGGGTTACAAGAACATGATTATATCCAGAATGAATGAAATTATTCAGATTTTTATCGCCAATTTCCAACGATAAGGGAGGTCTTATTGTTATTGTCAAAGGATTCATCCCATACTTGTGTTTTAAATTGTATGAAACGTGCGAGCCGTCTTTCCCTCCACTGCAGGGAACTACACAATCAAAACCTCCATCTTTTGATCTAAACTTGTTTAGCAATGTTCTCAATTCAAGCTCTCTTTTATTCCAGTCCAAAGAATATTTTTCTTCTGACCATACACAAGCATTACACCTACCGCTAGCATCAAACTCAATTCTCGGTCGAGTTGACATATTTAGGCACGTCTTACACCAGTACACTTTTGTTTTCATAGGTAAAATTTTAAATTCATTTTAAATCAGTAGTGTCCGGTTAAAATTATTAAATGTTCTTTGAAATTATTGATTGATAAGGTTTACAAGAGGTTTTGCAATGGTGACGATTTGATTTTACCTTGGGATCAAATCCCAAGACATGAATCAAGGAAAGTACGTCTTCACTCAGATCGCTGCCTTTCTTCCCGGCCGGGTATTTGACAGATGCGTTAAACACTACTCCGGGAACTATTACGTCAAACACTTCAAATGCTGGAATCAGTTGCTGAGCATGATGTTTGGCCAACTCTCCGGCAGGGATAGTCTGAGGGATCTGCTGATCAGCATAAGTGCTCATCGTTCCAAGTTCTATCATTTAGGCTTCGGTAAAAATGTATCACGATCAAACCTTGCCACTGCCAATGAGATCCGCGACTATCGTATTTTCGAGGAGCTCGCCTATGAACTGATCGCAGAAGCCAGGAGTTGTTGTCAAAAGGATGCCGATTTTACACTTTCTATTGAAAACCCGGTGTATGCCTTTGACTCCACGATGATCGACCTTTGTCTCAGTGTCTTCTGGTGGGCCGAGTTTCGCAAGGCCAAAGCTGCTGTAAAGATCCATACCCTCTATGATATCAGAACCTCGATCCCTTGTTTTATCCACATCACTGATGGCGCAACACACGATGTTCATGGTTTAGATGTTCTGACGTATGAGGCTCAGGGGTTTTATGTTCTGGACCGGGGTTATGTTGACTTTGCCAGGTTATACAACATACAACAACACAAAGCTTATTTTGTAACCAGGGCAAAGGACAACTTCAGATTTATCAGGATCAGTGCGGGAAAACCAGATAAGAAAGCTGGTGTAACCTGCGACCAATGCGTAAGAGCGAAAGGGTTTTACTCAAACAAACATTATCCGGACAGTTTAAGGCGCATAAGGTTTATAGACAATGAAAGCGGTCGAAGGATGGTGTTTTTAACGAACAATTTTGATCTGCCTGCCGTCGACATCGCGTTGCTTTACAAATACCGCTGGAAGGTTGAGTTGTTCTTTAAGTGGATCAAGCAGCATCTGAAGGTAAAATCGTTCTGGGGTAACTCTCAAAATGCCGTTAAAACACAGATTTACATTGCGATCATCACCTACACCCTGGTCGCTATAGTAAAATCGAAAATGAAGAGCACACTGTCAACCTATGAAATACTGCAGATATTAAGTGTCTCTCTGCTCGACAAAACCCCGCTAAAAGAGCTGTTAGCAAACCAAATCAATCAAGATGTCAAAGAACAATACGATATACAATTGAAAATCAAGTTAATTTAACAGGACACTAGTGATTTTAAATACAAGTCCAACCCCCATCTACAATCAAATTTTGACCAGTAATATATTGTGCTTCATCAGAAAGTAAAAATGAAACAGCTGGTGCTATATCATCTGGAAGCCCCATTCTTTTTAATGGAACTTTGTGTTCATAATTTCTAACGAAATTTTGATTTTGATTGTCAAAGATTCCACCGGGCGAGACACAATTTATTCGGATATTATGCTTACCATAATATGATGCCAGATACCGCGAAAAATTGATTATTCCCCCTTTTATTGCTGAATATGCAGCTGGAGAAGTTAATTGAGTACCTTCATAGACAGTAAAGTCATTCCCAACAACTCCATAGATTGATGCAATGTTCACCAGGGAACCATGCCGCATAATTTTCATATGCTTCAACACTGTCTGAGATACGACAAAGTAACTGTTCATCTGCATATCGACATTTTTCCGCCACGAATCAGGCTTTATATCCTCAAATACTGTTCCCCAATCCCTCGTGCGAGGATAGGCGTTGTTCACTAATCCGTCAATCTTATTAAATTTAATAATGATCTCATTTATTGTGTCTTTTATTGCATTGTCATCTGTGATGTCTGCTTTATAGGTGCCGTTTTCTAAATCTGTTTCTACTGAGAGATCAACATTAATTGCAAATCCACCTTTGTTAAGAATATCTTTAATTATTGCCTTGCCAATTAGGCCTGACCCACCGGTCACTAGTATTATTTTATCTTTTAGGGTCATTTCAGGCAAATCTTTAAAACTTCGAACGCTTCATCAATGTTGTTCATTATCTTTTTTCCGTCCAATGATATATTCTTAATACGGTCTATAAAGTATATCAACTGCTTTTGATAGGTGTCACTAATAGCTTGTTCCGATTTAAATAATACCTCGGTTGAAGAAGAAACTGTATTGGAAAATAAATCAATAGTATATGTGTCGTCAGAACAAACCAATTCAATGGTACGCTTTTTATCCTTACGAAAATAATTTAATATTATATTAACTGCAAATTTTTCGTACTCTAATAAATAATTCGCATAATCAATTGCATCGATGCCAAGCGTAGATTTCATGCTTTTGTACGATCGCATCTCAATCGGTTTTCCAAAAAGCCAGTAAACATAATCCAATTCGTGAATTAAGTCGAGATGAGCACCACCACCTAGTTTTTCATTTGCACTATAACAATTTTTATAATTCACCTCAGGTCTCCATTCCGGTAAAAATGATCCACAGTAAACATTAACTTCATTTATTTTAATATTTGGCAACAGGAAATTTTTAAAATATATCAGTGAATCCAGGAAACGAAGGTTACAGGCGACATAGGATAAGTTTCCTGACGCAGAAACTTTATCTAACAAGTGAGCGGCATGCAAGGTATGGAATAACGGTTTTTCAATAAACAACGGGCAATGTAACCCTAACATCATTTCAATGGTTTCTGCATGCTTATATGTTGGGTTTGAGATAAGCACAAAGTCATATGGACCGTTTTGTATTATTTCCTGCATACAGTAAACGGAAAGAGCATTTGTTTTAGGTTCAGCTTTTAAATGACTGCGCATGGCCACTACATTCACAAGAGGATCTATTTTAAGTAAAGCATGGTAGTGCTTTTCAGCAATCGATCCAAAACCAATAATTAAAACTTTCACAGCCAATTGAAATCTATTTTATTGTTAACTATCAAGAATGACAGAAATTCGAAATCGACAGGATGGTCTAAATCGAAACAAGTATGGGGTATTTCGTAAATTAATGATTTGTCAGTTATGGCTGTTTGAAATCCTTTATCGAAAAATATCCTCCGATAAAAATAGAATGAAGCATTTAAATCAAAAACTTTTGGTGCAGTTTGGCGGCTTATAATGTCGTTGGATAATTTTTTTGGTAAATGGTAGTATCCATCTTCACCTTTTTCAACCATATTAAAATAGGGATTTCGATTGGCTGGACTTACCGAAAAAAGATTATATGCCTCTTGGTCATTCCGGATCATTTGAAAGGCTTTGGATAAATCGTTTAGATTTCTTAAAGGCGATGTAACATCAAGGTCAAGTACAAAGTCATATCGCATTTGTCTTAAATTTTCATAATAAACTAGCACATCTGATATCGCCCCTATCTTACCAGCATGATCTGTGGCAAAAACCTCAGGTCTGTGATAAGGAACTTGGAATCCAGATTGTACTGCCAGATCCGATATTTCTTTTGAATCTGTTGATAACGCAATATCTGTGTCTGCATAGTAAGCTTTAAACTGTCTGGCAACTTCAAATGTATATTCAATTAATGGTTTCCCGGCGATCAACTTTATATTTTTCCCAGGTATTCCTTTTGATCCCCCTCTTGCACAAATTGTGACAATTATTCTCATGTTCAGGGATATTAAGATTTGAGGTGTTTTACAAATTCTTGCACTTTTAAGTAATCTTCGAGTTTCCCAATGTCAATCCAATATCCAATCAAGGGGAAGTGGATTACCTTATATCCTTTTGCAATAAGTAGTCCAATAAAATCGGTCGCATCAAAAAAAATGTTTTCCGGTATATGATCAAAAAGATGGCGTTTGATTAGATAGATACCACCATTGGCATAATAATTATATGTCGGTTTTTCACGTAATCCCTTAATATTAATATCATCCAATTCGAATATTCCATAGGGCACTGAAACTGAATAGGGGATCGCTGCAATCGACATATCTGCATTGTTTTCAATATGTTGGATGTAAAATTCTTCAAAATCGATGTTCGTAAACAGATCTGAGTTCATGACCAACACCGTTTCATGATGGAAATTTGTAATAAATTTGACTGATCCCATCGTCCCCAAATATTCGGGCTCTCTTACACAATCAATGTTTATTCCATCTTTCTTTTTCTCAAAATGAGATTCAATTTGCTCAGCCAGGTAGTTTACATTAACATGAATATGCTCAATACCGTAATGTACTAACCGGTCAATGTTGTAATCAATAATTGATTTATCACCAACTTTAAGCAATGGCTTAGGAGTTGTTTCGGTCAAGGGTCGTAATCGAATCCCTTTACCACCAGCCATAAGAACTACATCAATTGGCAAGATCGATTGCTTTGAAACAAGATCATAAACTTTGGCTATTTTTCCGTCTTCATTGATGCAAGGGAGTAGTTTTATATTTTGAGCACGATAATTTTTTATTTGGGTAGGTGTAGCTTCATCGATGTTAATATGAATGAAATCCTTTTTCATCGCTGCCACAATCTTTTGTTTCAGCGACACACCAGAAATAAGAGCTCGCCGGATATCTCCATCGGTCAAGGTTCCAACCAAGCATTGATCAGTGTCAACGACAAACAGGCAAAGGATTTCATCCTTCATTTTGGAAATTGCGATCAACCCATCTTTAATTGTAGCATTGAATGATATGATATGACTCGAATAATCTTTCATCTCAAATGTTGTAAAATCTTTTTTGAATAAGACTACCTAACGGATAATTCTTGATAATTGTATAAATCTCAATGGCAGTATTTTCTTTTTCGTAAGGGTTTTTGGCTTTCTTACAAGACTCTTTAAATTCCGGGGATAATATTATTTTCAACTTTTTTATAATTTCTTTAGAGGTCGAGTCGCAATCCAGAATACTTTGAGCTTTTAATCTTCCCGTCTGTCGATCTCCAATATTCAATGTTGGGATGCCAAAAGTAGGGACTTCAATAATACCACTTGAGGAGTTTCCCACAACGGCATCAACAAATTGTAAAGCCGAAAGATATCTTGTTTGTCCAAGTGACGGATATACAATTGACCTGTTCGTGTTTTCTTCCACAAATTGAGTTATCATCTGCATGATAATGCGGCCCTCAGCATCAGAATTTGAGGATGTAAATATTATCCGAAGATCATCAATGGACTTCAATGCTTGCAATAAACTTTGAGTTTGTTCTTTTGATGACTGACTGCCCAATGTTGTAGGGTGGAAGGTAACCAAAACGCATTTTTCTCCAAGTTTAAAGTTGAGACTTGCTTCAAGCTCTTGTCTTGACATAAGTCGAAGATGCCTAATATTATCAATTCCAATTGCCCCAACATTATATGCCCGGGTTGGCTCTTCTCCCAACTGAATGATTCTTGACCGATACTCCTCAGTAGAGGCAAAATGCAGATGACTCATTTTTGTAATAGAATGACGGATGGGGTCATCATAAGCTCCCTCAGTTATTTCACCACCGTGTAAATGCGCAACAGGAATTTTGAAAAACAAGGCCGCCATAACTGCTGCTAATATTTCGTAACGATCACCAAGTATAAGAAGTAAATCCGGTTTCAAATCTTCATAAGCATCAGCAAATCCTATGGTTGCCAAGCCTACGGATTTGGTTGTAGCATTGGCAGTATCTGATGAAAGCAGCATAACCACTTTCTTGTCAATTTTAAAGCCATCTTTTTCAATTTCCTTATAGGTAAGCCCGAATTCGGGCGACAGATGCATATTGGTGGCTATGATCTGTAAGGTTAGTTCAGAATCCTCCTGGATTAATCGCATTAGCCGACTGAGTAACCCGTATTCAGCCCTACTACCAGTGACAACACAGATCTTTCTCATAATTCTATCTGTTCATCCGGTTCGAAATCTTTCTTGGCAACCTTTCCCAACACCCTGTCCCAGTGCATTGGAGAAAGCCCGTCTCCTGGGCGTTTTACTGTAAGGTTATCCAATGAAAAAATCTCACCTGATTTTATTTCTTTTAGAGCAACAATACTTTTTCGAGCTGCTTCTTTGTTTTTTATCTCGCTGGTTGATGGTGTTTTTATACCGTTGCCCAAGGCTTTTTCAATATTCCGTATTCCGGTGATCAACCCCTTCAATTCCGCTGGTTCGAGTGAAGCCTGATGGTCGGGTCCTTCCATGTTTTTATCCAGTGTGAAGTGCTTTTCGATCACCATCGCTCCCATTGCCACAGCAGCCAGTGAAATTTCAATACCTTCGGTGTGGTCGCTAAATCCTGTTTTTACCTTTAATGCCTCAGCCATTGTTATCATTGCTTTTAAATTTACCTCTTCCATCGGTGCAGGATACTCAGTTGTGCATTGCAGAACGGTGATTTGATCATTGGTCAATCCATTTAGGGTTAAAACCTCTAAAGCTGATTTTACTTCACCCAGATCAGACATACCTGTGCTCATAATCACGGGTTTTCTTTTTTTAGCAATGTGCTCCAAGTATGGTTTATTCGTAATCTCACCAGAGGGAATCTTGAATAATGGGAGCCCCAATTGATCGAGATAATCAAGGCTTTCTACATCAAAGGCTGTGGATAGAAATTGAATCCCTTTTTGGGATGCATAGGTAATTAATCCTTCGTGCATGGACTCAGATAATTCAAGCTTTTTCAGCATGTTATACTGGGAATTATCTGCATCCATGAGGTTTATTGACTGGTATTCTGCCTTCTTAGCATCTTTACTCACTAACTTATCGGCTTTGAATGTCTGAAATTTTACAAAATCAGCCCCAGCTTTAGCCGCAACATCAATTAGCTTTTTGGCTATTTCAATGGAACCATTATGATTTACGCCTGCTTCGGCAATGATAATCACTTTAGGTTTCATTTAACGATGCTATTTGCTTTTATGAAGCTATCATCAGGAATACTGATATATTGCTTACTCACTGCCCCGCTGCCAAAAAAACTCCTTGCCCCGATATTTGTTCCACCGTTTACGATAGCACCTGTTGAAATGTGGCAATGGTCACCTATAATGGCATCATGTTCAATGAGTGCTTTTGTATTAACAATACAGTTTGCTCCCACTACAGCAGAGGCATTTATCATGGCATGATGCATAATAATCGTTCCGGTCCCTATGCTGGCAGATTTTGAAAGATAAGCAGTCGGAGAGATAATGATTGGGAATAGTCCGCCCTGTGAAGTTACAAGATTAAATAGTTCAATTCTTTTTGTTGGATTGCCAATATCCCCTACGGTAATTAAGAAACAGGCTTTTTCTTTTACCCATTTTGGAATGTCATTATTGGTCCCAATTATGGGATATCCCAGGATTTTTTCTCCTAATTTCTGCGTTATGTCAAGAATTCCTTTAATAACAAACTGATTGGTTGCTTCGATCACATCAATACATGATTTACAGTGACCACCGCCGCCAATTAAAATTATGGATTGTTTGCTCATTTTGTTACTGAACTTGGTAGGTTAACCAGGGTATTTAGAATATCAACAGAATTGGAAAGATCTCCAGTTAAACAATTCTGAAACATCGGCAAGGTATTCATTAATTGCCAAGCTGGTCTCGTTCTGATACCCTGCCTGTTTGTATATTCTAAAAATGAATCTCTTTCAGTTCTGTCTTCAAGAAAAATTGCATTAAGCCAATAGTTTGAGTAGCAATCTTCGGATTCTGAGAAAAATGGGACATTTATTGACTCAAAGAACTCTTTATATTTAATTGCAATTTCCCTACTTTTCTTAATGTTCTTATCTATGTTCTCCAACTGTGCACACCCTAATGCTGCATTGATATTTGGCATTCGGTAATTATAACCTATTTCATCATGAATAAACTCCCATGGATGCTGGGTTTTCGCCTGGGTCGTGAGGTGTTTTGCCCTTTCTCCCAGTTTTACGTCGTTGGTGAGTATCATTCCACCACCCCCTGTGGTAACCGTTTTATTTCCATTGAAACTAAGAATTCCTAATTTCCCGAAAGTACCAGTATGCTTGTTCTTATATTTTGAGCCCAGACTCTCAGCTGCATCTTCAATTAATTCAAGGTGGAAGCGGTTGCAAATATCAATTATCGCTTCTATTTCAACAGGATGACCGAAGGTGTGCATTGGCACACATGCTTTGATCCTTTTACCCGAGATTTTATTTATACACTGTTCATTTAAAATAGTCGTATTTTTCATAAGATAATCTTCCAGCTTTTCCGGATCCATTCCCAGAGTTTTCCTGCTCACATCAACAAATACAGGATTTGCCCCACAATAAGCAATTGCGTTTGCTGTAGCAACAAAAGTCAATGGCTGTGTGATTACCTCGTCGCCCCATTCAACTCCAGATAATAAAAGTGCCATATGTAATGCATTTGTACCACTCACACATACAACAGCTTTTTTTGATCCGGTATACTCTTCAATCATTCGCTCAAACCTGTCAACAAAAGGCCCCACACTTGAAACAAAAGTTGTATCAATACACTCCTTTATGTATTTTAATTCGTTGCCAATAAACAGAGGCTCGTGTAATGGGATTATTTCTTTGCCGGGGTATAAATCCCGGATGAAGGTTGTTATTTGATTGAATTGGCTCAAAGGTTTATAGTATTAATTAAGATCCCAAAGAAGTAAACACTCGTTCAAATTGAGTTTTTCTGTTTTATGATCATTGGGTTTATAAATGGTATGAGTGATACTCCTCCCAATGGTTTTCTCAACCTTTTCAACTAGCTGATTCAAATTTGCAACATTTATTTTGTCTCCAACCAGGATAATTTCTAATGGTCCCTGGTTAAGTCCTTGTGAAAGCGGGCCAGTGAGATAAACTTGATTAACACTACCAAGTTTATGAATGATTTTTTCCAGTATCTGGTCAAAACCCAGTTGCTTATGAATCACTTCATTGATAAGAGAGTACAAGGGATGTTTTTTATTCGCCCTGTAAATCTTCTTGTTTTTATCCAGATAGGATTCAAGCATACCGGCCGCCTCAAAGCGATTCAGTTCAATACGGATGGCATTTGAAGATTCTCCGAATTCTTCCTCAAGACCTCTAAGGTAACCTTTTGAATCAGGATTCAGGAACATCCGATAAAGCAATTTAATTCTTGTTTTGTTGGTGATCAGGGTTTCTAACATGAAGGGTATGGATAAGAAGTTCGTTAAGAAAATCGCAAGGATAAAACGTGAGGGTAGAACGTGATAATAAAACGAGAAAAAGCCGTACTTCGTCACGACCTATCGTAACGATTTTCCTTTCGAACTACTGTTACGATTTTCTCTTACAAGGCTTCGCCCTTTCGGCC
>Ga0118677_10007885_pt1 | contig 17367 bp, 11 predicted proteins | sample AliMusrvi5mmetaG_FD_86154 | JGI IMG/M metagenome (GOLD analysis project Ga0118677, IMG submission 86154) | reverse complement strand
AAGGAACAAGGGCGTGGGCAACTTGGGTATTAGCAACTCAGTCCTTCGGTTCAGAACTCTCATCATCGTGGGGGTATGATCGTAAAAAGGGTAGCATGGCTATAAAGGTGACAAACAAGAAGCGTCAGTTCACCCTGGAGCTTTGTGAACGTCTTGAGAGGACTCAGGTCGAATGCAAGGATGCAGTTGATGTGATCAGGACGTATGATTGTCCAGATGCCTTTCATTATGTGGATCCTCCTTATCCGAATACTGACCAGGCTCATTATTCCGGTTATACTACAAAGGATCTTGAGCGTTTATTGGATATCCTGATCACGATCAAAGGAAAGTTCCTACTGAGTAATTACCCTCAACAGATCATACAGGAATATTCAGAGAAGTGTGGTTGGTACAACAAAAGCTTTAAAATGCCTGTTGCGGCCTCAAAGAAGGCTGTACGGCCAACGAAGATCGAGGTCTTAACTGCTAACTATCCGATATAAAAGGAAAAGGAAAAGCCCGGCGGGAAATAAGAACGCCAATCCTTAATACCACAGAGCTTTCGCTCTGCTTGCCGGGCTTTATGTTGATGATACATAAGCCACGTTGATAGTATTAAGGATTGGCACTGCAAAAGTAGCAATAAATCAGAGGTTGCTACTGTACTTAGGTGCGATTATTATTATACATTTCGTTTTGAATTTATATACATTTCGTTTTGCGAATTATACAGCTGGTAATTCTGAAAGTGAATGATCACGTAATTCGCCACCATCCTGCATCACGACCTTCGCTGAACCGGGAACATAGTTTCTCACGGTCACGGCCAGAAAATCCTTGAAGCGGTCAAGTTCCATGGCCGACCAGTTTGCAGCTTCTTCCGCAAAAAAACAGCATTTTGCGTCTGCAATCCAGTTCGACGGTTTGACTTTGCAGATCCATCCCTTTCCATATGGATCTTCATTCAACATTCCGGGATGGTAGCGCAGGATAGGGTTCGTATCCAGGATTTTCCCGGATAGGGGAGAAAGCACCTGAAGCATTTTACCGTTTTGATCAATCTCTGTCAGAACATCACCTTTATTGATCAACTCGCCCGGGTTTTTCAGGTTTGTGAATTTTACTTCGCCTGTAATATGAAGTAAAAGATCGTCAAGTCCCACTTTTGCAGTACCCGATTGTTCCATAAACATCCATGTATGATTCCTGCTGAAGAACAATCCCAGGGGAATTTTTAGAATCCGTACTGAAAGTATGCCAAGTGCTGTTTGAATCTGCCGCGTGATTTTGACCTGTTTGTTCAAAAAAACAGAAAAGGGGATCAGCGTGGCCAGGAATGCAATTATGACCAGATATTCAATGCCTTTTGTTGCAAAAATATCAGAATAACTAAAGCCTTCCATATGTTTTGTTATTATGCGGTTATCATAACCGCGGGTTAATTTATTTGTTATTATTTGCCCAGGATGGTGAATCGCGCAGCACTGGCATGCGGTTGATTACCCATCTGAAAATCCAAATTTCTGTAAAGATTACTGCAAGGGTCACCGCAAACTCCATCCATGACGGAACATACCGTATGGCCATATCCCATCTGAATCCGATAACTGTGACATTCAACCTGTTTAAAATGACCCCGAGCATGGTGATGATTGCTGCGACTTTAATCATTGTAATGTTTTTTGTCCGGTAACTGACAAGGAAAAGGATCATTGGCAGCAGGACAAACCCCAGCATCTCTAGGAGATACCAGTAGCCCATAGGTGTATTGAGAAGGTTCCAGTGCTGTCCATGGATAAAGACAAGCATTTGCAGGAAAAAGTATGCAAACATGGCACCTGCGCATATTTTTGATAAACCATGGATAATGACTTGCTGTGCGTGATGATTTTTTTCACTGATCTGCCTGGAAAAAACCTTGTGAGTGATGGATCCTTCAAAAATAACCATTGAAAGACCGGCAAAAATACTCGAAACGAAAAACATGACCGGGATAAATTCCGAATACCACAGTGGGTGGATTTTATCTTTGGCCATCAGGTAAAGTGCACCCAACCCTGACTGATGCAGAGTTGAAAGGGTAATCCCGAAAATTACCGCGGCAATGGTCATGCCTGAAAGAATTTTATGTGCCTTCCGGGCTCCGAGCCATTCGGCAACGGCCGGTGAAAATTCAATCAGTTCTGCTATCATGTACAACAGAAAATGCCATGCTACTAAAAAGAGGACAGAACTGGTGCCGAATCCATTCCCGATTATCGGATTGATCACATGCCATGGTCTTCCCAGGTCGAGAAGCAGTGCACCTGCATAAAAAACATATGCGAGGAATCCGTTTAGCACAGTTACCCTGACAATGGAATGGTATTTTCGCATATTCAGGATATAAACCATAAATGTAAGCACATAGGCACCTCCAGCAAATGCGACACCGGTAACCACATCAAACCCTATCCACAATCCCCATGGAATTTCCTGGGAAAGGTTTGTTATTGAGCCGATTCCTTTCCAAAAACGGATTATGATCAAAACCAATCCGAGAACCATGACAGGAATGGAAATTATGTTAAACGGGGTGAGGATTTTTCCTTTGGGTTTCAATTCGCTAACCAGGAACTTCCATATCGAATTGCCATCGTGATCCAATGCAGTTGGATAGCTATTATTCATCTTCGTCCTCCTCATAAGGGTGAGTGCTTTTCAGGGCCTGAAAAATTCCCGTCAGAAATGCAGGTAACAGCACGAAGATAGTCGGGACACTGTAGAGAAATCCTTTGGTCAAGGCAGGATAAGATGATTGCTGCAGTGTCGTATTCAGTCCCAGTTCTTCAATAGGTACTGGAGACAAATAGAGCCAACCAGTGCCTCCTGCATCATGTTCGCCATAAATCTGATCTACATACAATTCCGGCTTTTCATAAATTCTCCTGTGTGCTTCCCTGATCAGGTTTTTTCGTTTTCCATATAGCAATGCTTCATAAGGGCAGTTGAACGCACATGCAGGACTTTCGCCGGTTTTTAACCGTTCAAAGCACATGTCGCATTTTTGAATTTTAGGGTTTGCACTGTGAAATTCAAACTTTGGGATGTCAAACGGACAGGATACCATGCAATATCTGCACCCCATGCATTTATCCCCGTCCCAGGTCACAGGCCCCATTGTTGTCTTGTGCATGGCCTGGGTCAGGCAGGCTGCGACACAGGCAGGTTCATTGCAATGCATGCACTGCCGCTTGACATGAACATCACCTTTCGAAGTTTTACAGGTATTCACAACAGTGTTGCAGGTCTCATCTGTTGTGCGGATCGATTTGATATTTTTCGTGGGCAATGGTTCCTTTAAGCCATGTGCTTCCGCACAATCGAATTCGCACCCCCGGCAACCCTTGCATCGTGCAGCATCATACAGAACCCCATAAAATTCCACACCACGTTTACTCCCGGATGAGGCAATCGTCTCTTTTCCTATTGCTAGTGTCATTCCGGTAATGCCCAGCAGCTTAAAAAAGCCTCTTCGATTTAATCCCATAACCACGTTTTTGGTATGATGAAAAAATGTGCATGATTTACTTCATTCCCATGACCCTTTTCGCCCCAGTAAGAGAAGGAATAAAATTCTTACTGTTTGGGTCGAAATTCCAGGTTGGTTTACCTGGAGGTATCAATAAATTGTGTTTGAAAATCTTCCCATATTTCCGGTCCGAGATCGGCCAGGATATTATCACGAAGCGATCCGCCATCCTGGATCGCAACATATGCAAATCCCGGTGTGCTTGCATTAATTGAAGCTACAATGAAATCCTTGAGCCTTGAAAATTCATCTTTCAGCCAGATTTTGTATTTTTCTGCCATAAATAAAAATTGGATTTCCAGCAACCAGTTTGTAGGTTCTATCATATAAATCCATCCCTCGTCACAGGAAGCAGTATTGAGAATAGACGAATTGGTGATCAGTGTTTTATTTTGAGCAGTAATGGTTCCGGAAATGGGGGAATAGATGTTCAACTGCTTTCCTTTCCGGATGATGGTAAACAAGCGGTCGCCCTTTTTTATTTTTTCACCGGTATTTTTCATTTCAATACGGGTGAGTGGACCAGTTATATGTTGCAGAAAATCATCAATCCCGATTTTTACAGAACCATTTTTTTCCATGAAAGCCCATGTATGAGTTTTGTCAAAATATAGTCCTTTGGGAATACTCACCGAATTCTCATCAAAAACCGGGGAAAAAGAATCTGCGCCATTTACAATTGTCGCTTTTCTGTTTCTGATACGCCGGACAAAAATATCAACAAATACACCTGCCACTATTAAAATGAATAACACCAGAAGCAGAATTTTTACGATGGCAAGATTGTCTTTTTCAGGAGCAACCAGGTATATCGCGCCGTTCAGCTTATCCAACTGGGTTTGTCTCTCACCGTTTACCAGGTCGCTGAACCCATTTGTATTCAAAAACACCTGCCCGTCAGTGAGTACCCATTTCAGAAATGCCACTTCTGTTTCGTCTGTCGGTTTAACAGATGCAATTGCATAAATGTTCCCGGATAGTGCTTTTGGATACTTGCCAATCCAAACCCCTCGTGTAAATGTTTGAAGGTCAGTATAAATATTTTCCATGAAATCAATCTTTCCATTCCCGTTTTTATCGAGTGGCACAATTTTAATATTTGCAGCAATACCATGACTCTTATCATTGATGATGTCAATCAGTTTGCAAAACCCCAGTGCATCCGGGTCTTGTTGAATGGCTGAGATCATTTCAATCCCGCTTGTCAGCCTGGTTCCAATAAAATCTACCTGGCTGTTGTTCAGGAATTTCCCCATACCCGATTTAACAATGGGATCCGCCGTCATGTAAAAATGAATAGGAGTATTTTGCCCATTTCCAAGCAGAGTTCCCCAATTTTGCCTTTCAGAGCTTGAAAACAGTCGATTCAACTCTTCTGATGTAATTCCTTTCCGTGAAATTTCTTCCAGAAATGGATTTTTCAGATTCATGACCGGAACGATCACATCTCGGCCAACTACCATGTCCCATGCGGATTGTTTGCTGATGGTTGCATATGAATCACCAGCCATAAAACAAATCCCTTCGCTTTTCCCAATCGTGCTTTTAAGTGAGTTATCCGTCGATCTGACAACATTGATTGTCAACTTTGGATTCAACTTATTGTATTCACCTGCCCATTTCGAGGTGAGATTATATAAATCGGGAGAGGCGAACACCCTGATTGTACCCGCAAGGGTATTGCCGGTTCCGGTCGATCCTTGATTACTACTTGCAATACTGCAACTTAGAAGCAATAATCCAATAAATAAAATAGTCCTGGTTTTCATGGTTGTTTCTGTGTTTTTATTGACACTTTAGGTATTCAATTATAGTGCCAAAGAATTTGTGTTGTGTCAAACGACAGTAAATCAATATGATGAGATGTATATGTTTAGAAAATGCACACAAGAAAGTGTTGATTTATTCAACACTTTCTTGTGTTTGAGAACGTAAATATTAGATTATTAGATACTTAGTGTCTGTGTGTATTTATTGTACATGTGTTGAAAAAATAAACAATATGCTGATTCACCAACAAATTTGCCTTGATAACTTGTTATTCCCATTTCTCACGACTGGGCATGGGAGTATATAAGAAAATGTGCTTCACGAGGAATGGACTCAGGAGGAATGATGAAAAAACGGAAAGGAAAGAATTATTTGCCGGACGCTATTGAACAATCAGTTTAATACAATCCGAAAGCTTTTCGCTGCGGATTCGTAAAAAGTAGATTCCCGGAGGGAGAGTCGAAATATCTACTTCATGTTCGATCAAAGAACCATGGGGCTTGTGGAAGCATACGCTCAGAAATTTGGTTCCTATCATATTCATGAGGTCCATGTTGATATCAGCTTCTGTATTCACGACGAGTATATGGAAAGTACCATGTGCAGGGTTGGGATATACCGAAAATTCCAGTTTCCTGGAATGATCCTCAACACCGACGCAATTATCAAAAGAAAAAGTCAGGTTGATGGTTGCCGTATTGCTGCATCCATTTTGGTTGGTCACGACGACGGAATAAGTTTGGACATCAAATCCAATCCCGGTGGTTGAAGTGGTCAGGTACCGGTTTGTGGAACCTGTTGACCACCGGTATGTAGCGCCCTGATTCCCGGCATCGAGCCTCACGGTATCATAAATGCAAATAGTTGAGTCGGATGGTCCCAACCGGATGACCGGCAAGGGGTATACAGTCACACTTGTACTGCCCGACAACTGGTTAAAACCATCACTGACCAGGAGATTGTAAGTTGTTGTTTCAGAGGGAGTGACGTAAGGATTGGCTGCGGCAGAAGAGAACCCGCCCGGAGTTGCGCTCCACTGATAGGTGTAAATGCCTGAACCACCGCCCGACAAAGCAAACAGTTGTGAGGTATCACCGAGGCACACTGCAGTTGGTTCTGAAACGGGGTTGACTGAAAGCGGACCTCCTTCTACAGATACAATCACCTGGGATGGCTGACTTTGGCAACCACTGGCAAGGTCGGTCACCTCAAGAATGTAAATAATGGTATGGGTCATGTTGCCTGTGGAGGGCTCAGGCAGGGTCGAAGTGAATCCGGGAGGGTTTGAAGTCCAGGAATATGCATAACTTCCGTATCCGCCGCTGCCAATTCCATGCAGTGTTGTGCTTGTGCCATTGGCGATGGTTACATTGGGACCCGCGTAGGCCAAAGGTATAGGGTGCACCAGTATCTTTGACGTATCAGAAACCGAACGGCTACACACATCAGTGACTTTCACCGTGTAGATATTGTTGCCAACAGGAGGAGTGACGATCACAGTGCTGTCATTACCGGCAATATTCCAGTGGTATGTGAGGGGCATGATACCGCCGGTCGTATTGGCCTTAAGTTCAATACTTCCTCCGAAACACAGGGCAGTATCCGGATTCGGAACGATGACCATCGGAACATAATCGTCAATATAAACAGTATCACGCTTGATCGTACCGTCACAAGAAATCTGGTTCAGGGTAAGGATCACGGTTTTTTCACCTTCAGAAATGTTATCCGGGATAGGATGTATGATCACATTGATGCTGTCTTCACCGGGAGGAAAAATTACATAGTCGCCGATGTGATCGTAGTCAACACCATTCACAGCCGTTCCGCCAATGGTGTAAGGAACTTTATATGGGTAGTCGAGAGTGCTCAACAACCTGAAATTAATGGCTACATCATTGCACCCTTCAACAGCTTTATTTCCAAGTTGGGGAATAGTGCTGTTGTTAACCAGGTTCACCCCTGAACTGCTGAAACTATTCTGCTCAAGAAACACACCCGAATCATATGCCTTATCGACCGCATCTCCGATCGCCAGCTTGATGTGATAGGATGCACAGGGTTGTACCACATACCATGCGGTATAAACATAAGTAAGGCCGTCGTATTGGTAGTAAAGCCCTCCTGAGGGATTTGACCATCTGGAAAGGGTGTTTGCACATATGTTGTTGATGGTGACGTAGCTGCTTAATGAGCCGGGCATCCGGGCAATATTTACGCTGTTGTTCGAAAAAGTACCAGTGATTCCGGGCCCGCTGAGGAAGAACCCAAATGCATCATTGTAGGAGTTGCAAAATTCAAAGAATTCCTCGGAACCGAAGACGTACCGAAAGCGAACAGTGTCTGATTGTGGTATGAAGTCAAATTCAATCACAGCTTTATCAAATGTAGTGGATCCTGATAGTGTATTGAGATCCGGATCACCCGGCCCGCCAATCTGTGCCCCGGCTCCGGCTAACGTATTTGGCCCAATTGCCAGGCTGGCCTTCCCGGAAGTCATAAGGATGCCACCGCTAAGCCCCAGCTGGTTAGTGGCAGCTCCGGCTGTTGCAAATGTGCCAACCTGGTTGGAGGTTATGCTGGTAGAAGAGCCGTTGAAGGTTACATTGCTCACTGTTATCCCCGAACCAACCAGGTAATTTTGCACCAGTTGCTGGGGAGTCATGTTCATAGAACCACCCTGGATAACAGTAAGCTGCGCTTTAGTATCCGGTGAAATAAACAGCCAGCATAGAGATAACAGGCTGAAAAGGATCCGTGTTGCAATGACTGATTTCATGATCGTGGTGCAAGTTTAATCATGGACAAAGATACGCAATGAATCATCCACAATGAAATGACAGTTTTTCTATTATTTATTGAGTGCATCATAAAGCACTTCAATAGGGTGCAATGCTCTCCTTCCAGTACCATCCATGATCTGATGACGGCAGGAGGTTCCCGGAGCAGCGATGATCATTTCTGGCAATGCCTTACGGACTTCGGGGAACAATACGAGTTCGCCCACTTTCATCGAAACATCATAATGCTCTTTTTCGTAACCGAATGAGCCTGCCATTCCACAGCAACCCGACCTGATCTCCTCCACGCTGAAATTGACCGGAATTGACAACATCCTTTTAGTTGGTTCGACAGAAGCCAGTGCTTTCTGATGGCAATGTCCATGGAGTTTGATAACCCTGACACTATTGGTAAAAAGTCCGGCATAGGTAAGAATGTTTTCCCTCCTTCCGACAAACTCATCAAACATCATCACATTTTTGGCCAAATTACTTGCAGCTTCCTTCAGGGATTCATCTACCAATTCAGGATACTCATCCCGAAAAGAGAGTATCGCTGAGGGTTCGATGCCGATTAACGGGGTTTCATCCGTGATCAGGTCCTTTAACTTTTGCACATTAGAATTGGCCAGTTTTTTTGCCTCCCTGATCAACCCTTTCGACAAATAGGTTCGCCCGCTTTCGACATGATCGGGGATGATGACCCTGTAACCGAATGAATTCAGAAGTTTGATGGCTTTAATTCCAATTTCCACATCGTTGAAGTCAGAGAATTCGTCGGCAAACAGATATACTCTCCGCACTTGTGTTCCTTTTTCCAGTGAGGTATGTTCAGACATGCCATTATTCAGGTTCTTGCTTGCCCATGTCCGCAATGTTGTTGAAAAGAGTAACGGGATGTTGCGCTCCGGTGCAAAACCAAGCATCGCTTTCGTAATTCCTGAAACAAATTTATTTGTCAGAAAAAAATTGAAGAGGGTGGGAGCGAAGCTCCCGATCTTGTTGATCCAGGTAATATTGGCAATTAGTCGCGACCGAAGAGGGATTCCGTTGGAATCATGCCAGTGCTGCAGGAATTCGGCTTTCAGTTTGGCGATATCGACATTCGACGGGCATTCCGATTTGCATGCCTTGCATGAGAGGCAAAGGTCCATCACCTCGTAAATCTCTTTGTGATCAAAAGGATTCGATTTGGGAGAGTTGGTCAGGAACTCCCTGAGTATGTTGGCCCTGGCACGGGTGGTGGTATTTTCATCCTTGACCGCCATATACGACGGGCACATATACCTGCCAGTGATCACTGTGTTTCGGCAGTCACCTGAACCATTGCATTGTTCCGCGGCCCGAAGGATTCCGTGGCTGCCAGAAAAATCAAATACAGTCGGGATGTCGCGTACTTGTTTCCCCGGTTCAAACCGCAGACTGGTGTTCATTACCGGTGTATCAACGATTTTATTGGGATTGAAAATGTGGTTTGGATCCCAAAGTTTTTTAATATCTTTAAGCAACCTGTAATTCTGCTCTCCCAGCATCAGCGGGATGAATTCACCTCTCAGCCGGCCATCTCCGTGTTCGCCGGACAGCGATCCGTTGAATTTCTTGACCAGTTTCGCGGTTTCCAGGGCAACCGTGTGAAAAAGTTCCACATCAGCAGGGTCTTTGAGGTTCAGCACCGGCCTGAGATGTAATTCACCTGAACCGACATGTGCGTAATAGACACAGTCAAGACCCAACCGCGCAAGCAACTGATCGAATTCCTTAATATATTCCGGAAGCACAGCAGGGGTAATAGCAGTGTCTTCGGTTACAGGAACAGGTTTCCGATCGCCAGGATAGTTGGATAGTACTCCAAGTCCGGCTTTACGCAGATCCCATACCTTTTTTACATCTGGTGGAAATACAATCGGAAAATGATATCCCAGCCCGGATGACCTCATTTCTGTTTCAAGCGCGCTGTAAATGTCCATAATCTCCTCCCGTGTATCACGGGCGAACTCAATGATCAGGATTGCTCCCGGGTCGCCTTCTATAAAAAAACGGTTCTGCCGCTGGGTTATGTTGTCTCGGGTGCAATCCATAATCGCTTTGTCCATCAGTTCAACTGACCCGGGTTCGTATTTCAGGGCGATAAGGTTAGCTATTAATGATTCTGCAACGGAATGGCAATGAACACAAATCAAGGCTTTCTCTTTCGGCGGCAACGGAACCAGGTTCAGGGTGATTTCAGTCATGAAGATCAGTGTACCCTCTGAGCCGGCAACCAGCTTGCTGAAATTAAATAGTGATGTGTTACACGTGACCTGTGCCGGGTCACGGTTTGCAAACGGTTCGGTTTCCAGCAGCAAATCGAGTGCATAGCCGGTATTTCTTCGGTGTATGGCCTGATCGGGGTATTCCCTGCGGATATTTTCCTGGTTGACGGGATCGGTAAGGATCGCCTGGATCTGTCTGTAAATATTGCTTTCAAGGCTGTTGCCAGTGCATTTCGCCAGGAATTCATCCTTGGAAAGTTCTTTGAATTCCACGTCTGAGCCATCACTAAGGAAGCCTTTCACTGAAACTATATGATCCCTTGTGCTTCCATAAAGAATGGAATGAGCGCCACAGGAATTGTTGCCGACCATGCCGCCCATCATGCAGCGGCTGGAAGTACTTGTTTCAGGACCAAAGAAAAGTCCAAGTTTTTCAACTGTTTTGTTCAGTTCATCGAGGATTACACCTGGCTGAACCCGCACCCAATGTTCAGCAGCATTTATCTCCAGTATCCCGGTCATGTAGCGAGATACATCCACAACCAGTCCCGGCCCAACCACCTGCCCTGCAAGGGATGTTCCTGCTGCACGCGGGATCAGTGGGATCTTCGATTCATTTGCAAACCGGATTAGTTTCTGAATGTCAACTGCATTTTTCGGGCGTGCCACCCCAACCGGCACTTCACGGTAGGCGGAAGCGTCGGTTGCATAAAGCAGCCGTTGGGCCTCGTCTATATAGATATCGCCTTCGAAAGTTGATTGCAACTTTGCTATTTTTTTCTGAAACTCTTTGATAATCATTATTTTATTTTTTTCAGCAGGTCAAACCAGGACGGGGAACTGCTCATTTCTTGAAATTCCGTTTGACGGGTTAACCGATCTTTATCGGTAAACCCTTTGGCAATTGCTATTTTAAGCTGTCCGAATGCCGCTTCATTTTCTGACCGGCGGGCAAGCAATACGGCACGCATGTAATTTGGCTCAGGGTTGGCAGCATCAGCCATTTCATAAATGGCAATAATCTTTATGGCAGCACTTTCATTCTGACGGGTAATTGTCGCATTGGCATTCATGTAGCAGAAAAGACTTAAAAAGGCCATCAGCCTTCTGTTTTTCAGTGTATCCTCGGGATTCGTGCTCCCATGCCTTGAATCGTTAATCGTAAATCGTGAATCGTAACTTTTAATTTTCACCTTCCACCACCCCAAATCTTTCGCTTGCAGTGCCTGCATCAATTCCTGTTTTTCCTCCTCTTCTTTTTTTAGAATCTTGAAGCGGTAAGCCACCTGCATTTGATAGTCAGATTGTTTTTCAAGTGCCGAAAGCTCCTCCCTGAAGTGGTCCGCCGGGATCAATCCCTCAGCGAAAGATATTTCTTCATGGTAGGCATCAGCCGCAGAGATCAGGTTGCCGGATTTTTTAAGCGTTTTTATGCGGTTGCCCAAAGTGGTAAAAACAGCAGAGAGGAATGCGTTATCCTTTTCCATGACTCCGTCCTTCATCGCATTCAGGGTGATCCAAAGGAAGCCATCTTCCATCACGTCAGCAGGAGGCCATGCGTGGATTCCCGGGAAGGTTGTGATGAAATGGCGTATGGCTGCCCTGGATAATGGTTCGTCCAACTGCAGCATCTCGTTCATGTTAAAATCTGAGGTTCCGGCTATTCCGAAATAGTCAAATTTATAGAGCATGGGTTGTTCGGCACCCCCCAGCCCCGCACCGCAAGCGATTACTCCCTTAACCGGCACCTGATACATCGCAGCCATTGCTGCAACACGCGCACCGCCCGAAAATCCGAGAAGGTACATCCGGTTCGTATCTATAGGATAACCTACACGGACCTCATGAACCATTGCGGTTACGATCCCCCGGACCTCTTCCGCCTGCAATCCGTTCCTCGAATCGTTTGATCCGACAAGGATAAATCCGTATTTCTCAGCAAGGTTTTTGTACAATGTTAAAGGCAATACCCCATTCCCATGAGGATCAAAGGCTATGATGACAGGAAACAGGTGTTGACTGATTTTTCCCCTTCCTGTTTTCGGAGAAGGCAGGGGGGCGGGGCCTGCCGGGATATACAATGCATATGACTTTTCAGGATAGCCTTCGCACAATATCTTTTCATGAATCACCCCGGTTTTGGGTAATGTCCTGCCACTATCTGACTGTTTTGTACCACTATACGAGCAGGAAACAATCAGGGCGAGGATGATGCAGGATGCAATCAATCTGAAAACGGCACTCACTTCTGATAGAAATTGGTGGATTCGAATATCTTGTCGGCCGATTTTGCAATGAATCCGCTGTAAAGTTTTCCATCGCTGTCGGGATATCGCCTGGCAAACTCATAATAGCAGCCCGGGATCTCATTTTGTCCTTCGGTGAAATTGAACTTCACCATGCCTGCTCGGATGCTTGACTGTTCAAGCAACTCTTGCGGAGTTCCCTGGATCTCCCCTCCAGCATCGTTGAGTCTGAAGCCATTAGATTTCAGAAATGTGTTCACTTTCTGAATTGAACCGAATTTTTTCAACCGGTTAACGCTGACGGTAAAATGGTTGGCACAAAAACCATTCACATAAAGCCAAGCAGCGTATTCAGATTCGATGCGCAATTTCTCATAAGTGCCAAAGGATGGGACTCCGGATACATTGCCAGCATAGATCAGATCGTCGGAATCGTGCATTCTGACAGGGATTTGGTTTATCCAGTCGCTGACAGTCTGCTGCAGAAAAGGGCTGAATTCCTCTGTCAGGAGTTCACTGATGAATACCCGTGGTGCTTCAGGGTCTGTTGCATGCTCAAAATGTTTGGCATATAGTTTTTTCGCTTCGAAGTGGTAATCGCCTTTGTATTCATAACCATTCTTCAGAAAAACCTGTGCAAGTTTATCCACCCCGAGTGAGGAGTGCCTGAAGGTACGGAAGGCAATGTGATCGTTGAAGATGGTTTCACCTTCTGAAACGAAAAGGTCAAAAACCTTTTGCGTGGAAGGATTCTGAAGCGTATAACCTGCCCAGAGCCGGTTGAAGATATCGGGGTAAGACATTGCAAAATTGGATTTACGATTTACGATTTGCGATTTACGATTTACAGGTATTCAGGGAAATGCTGCCGGATGATATCATTGATCATTTGCAGTGTAAGCGGCTTGAAATGAAAACAACCATTCTCCAATAGCTTCTCAGCCTTTATTTTATCAACAGGGTTTAAAGAAGTTGTTAGCATGATAAAAACTATTTTTCCTTTTTGGCCAACGTCAAGCCTGTGATATTCTTCAAGGAATTCCCATCCGTCCATAATCGGCATGTTTATATCGAGAAAAATTAATTCGGGTTGGGAATATGAGTCATCAGTTTGGCCGCATGACCCTTTGGTGGTAAGGAAATCAAGCGCTTCTTTTCCGTTCATCGCCACAGCTATGTTGCTGGCAACAGCGGATTTTTCCAAAACCCTCTTATGGATGAAATTGTCGGAATCATTATCATCCACAAGTAAAACACAGTTAAGCTTTATTTTCATACATCATTATCTTTTGGAATTGAAAAAACAACTTTGCTCCCTTTCCAAGGTTCGGATTCTATTGTAAAGATAAACTCTTTTTGCCAATTTTCGAACGATATTTTTATTTCTGACTGAAGATTCACTTTTGGGAATTTGATCGCTCTGTTGATCATGGTTTGAAATAATTGACTCAATTCTGTTACATTACCAATGAACCTTGGTAATTTCAACACAGTTTTTTATTTTTTATTAGCCCTTTCATCCTTCCTGCCGGCATTTCTATTCATTTTCAAGGGTTGAGTCAATCATGTCCGGATTTAGCTCCATCTGTATTGCTATTTGCTTAAAACCTGATTCGGCATAAGTTCTGATAGGGGTAGGTTTCTTTTTCAGAGATTTAATCAACTGAGATCCACCATAGAATTACGTATGAAATGTGGCTGTTTTATATTTGGGTATGATTGATGGATGGAAACGGTCAACTACTAACAGGAATTGTAAATTTAAAGGTGGTGCCGACTTCTTTGAGGGATTCGACCCAAATCTTACCCCCATGTAGTTCAATTATTTTTTTGCAGTGCTCAAGACCGATACCGGTATGCATTTGCCCGAAAACAATGAAAATCTTTTCTTTGTCTTTTTCCTCAATCCCGATGCCGTTGTCCTTTACAGAAAAAATATATTCATTCAGGTGAAATTCTGCCGTGATCGATATTTCCGGGGGAATTCCTGGTTTTCTGAATTTTATTGCATTGATTAACAGGTTTTTGAATAGAATTTGTAATTCAACAGCAAAACCTTGAAGAGAGGGAAGTTCACCTGAGGTCACAGACACCTTGTTTTCCGCTATTGAACCGGCCAGTTCAATAAGGATGTCAGCAACAATTTTGTTGCAATCTACGAACGACATGACATGCTCTTTTCGCAGCAATGAATAATCGGCAAAGTCCCTGACCAGGTCTTTCATTCGGTTGGCCGAATCTGTAATAAAATCAATGAATTTATTCCCGTCACTATCCAGTTTTCCGGCAAATTCACTACGCAAAAGTTGTGTATTGTTAGTGAGTGTCAACAGTGGTTCCTGGAGGTCGTGGGAGGCGATATAGTTAACCTGTTCTATCTCATTCAATTGAAACTCGAGTTCCCTGTTGATAATGACCAACTCGTCTGCCCGCTTTTGTTTCTCTTCGTTTTGTAATGCAAGTTCAAAGTTCTTTAATTCCAGTTCACGGGTACGGTCAGAGACACTTTTTTCAAGCGTCTCATTCAGCAAGCGGATATTGTTATCATCCCTGATTCGATCGGTAATATCTCTGGTTAGTACGATTACCTCATCATTCCCGCTTGGGACCATCCGTGCCTCAAAATCGCGTAATCCTTTCCCGGGCAGGTCCATCTGGTAAGTGAAATGCTCAAACCTGCCAGTTTCCAGTGTTTCCCTGATTTTCCTGTCGATCAGGTCACCAAATTCGTGGGGAGTGACGTCCCGGTTTCGTTTGCCAATCAGAGTTTCCGATTGATGATACAAATCGTCTTTTTCTGCCTTATAATCAAGGAAAACCCCCTCCCTGTTCATGCGAAAGATCATGTCGGGAATTGCATCATAGAAGGCATGATATCTTTTTTCGCTTTCACGCAGCGCTGTTTCAGCTTGTTTGAATTCCGTCATGTCGTGCACAACGGTGAAACGGTATCTTTTATCCTGCACATAAAAATTTTCAGCAGACAACAGAACGTGTTTTATGTCGCCGTTCTTTGTTTTTAAATCGGCCTCAGCATTGATTATTGTCCCATGTTCGTCTGCATGCTGCAATATGGACTGCGCTATTTCTTCCGTCATGATGCCCAATTCCCTGGCAGTTTTACCAATTACCTCATTACCGGTAAATCCAAATAGCCTGTAGAACGCATCATTCACCTCAACGTAAGTATGGTCATCAAGGTCACTTAAACCGCAGGCGGAGCGATTAATATGAAACAATTTTGAAAATTTCTCCTCAGAAAGTCTGATTTTTGAGATGTTTTTGGTAACTCCGAAAATCACCGGGTTGCCATCCCAGAATCCCTGTGAAATTCTTGTTTCAACAGGTATTTGTATGCCGGATTTAGTCATTATCGGAACGGGGCAAAAATCAGCCAGACCTTGTGTCATTTCAGCGACTATTCTGCCGGCTTCTTCACGACGCTCGGGCGGGTGGAGCATGAGAACGGATTTTCCAAACAGTTCCTCCTTCGAATAGCCGAGGCGGTCAATTACAGTTTTATTTGTATGAAGAATGTTTCCTTCTTCATCCAGTACTAAAAGAAATTCATCAATGGTGTTAAAGAATGTTTCGTAGTTCAGCCGGGTTTGTGATAGCAGATCAAGTGACTTTTTTCGTTCTGTGATGTCCATATAGGTTCCCAGGATGCCGATGACCTCACCTGCGGAATTATGCATTGGGATCTTGCTCGTAAGCAGTGTAATGATGTTTCCTCCCGGGGTTGTCTGTGGTTCTTCAATGAGCAACTTGGCGGAATTATGCTCTATGACGTGGCGGTCATCTGCTCGGTACAATTCTGCCTGGTCGCGCCACGCCATCATAAAATCATTTTTCCCAATGATCTCCTGAGGGTCATCATATCCGGCGTCGTTTGCAAATATCTTGTTACAACCCCGGAAGATAAGATTCTTGTCTTTCCAGAACACCCTTACCGGAATTGAATTGATAATATCTTCAGTAATTTGTTGTGATGCAAAAAGCGCTTCCTCGAGGCGCTTGCGCTCGGTAATATCCACAACAGTCAATAGACACTGTTCTTCGTTTTCTGAAACAATGCCGTTCAGGTGAACATACAAAGGTCGGTTTTCCATCACAGACAGGTTTACTTCACAAGATTCTTTGGTTTTATGGTTAAACACATCGGCAAGAAAGATATTGAAGATTGGTTTTGTTTCGTCGGAAATAAAACCGATGAACCTGCTGTTTTTTAATCGCAAACGCTCTTTTCCCAGCATATTTGCTCCACTGAGGTTTAACTCGATAATTTTCCCTTCCAGGGAAAGCATAAAATAACCTGTTGGCGTGAAATCGAACAATCCGGTGTATTTATCATTGATAACTTCCGTTTTTGCCCATAAATGTCGCAGTGCTTCATTCTGCAATTCAAGTTCAATCTGATACACTTCCAACTCGCGAATTACTTCTGCATATTGAGATTCCGTTGGATAACAGGCTGTTTCCGATTTTTTTTTATTCAGGATTTCTTCAGCCTTCTGGCGCAAATTTGACGGGGATAGTTCATTTTCGATTTTCATAGGACCCTCAATTTTTTCATTTCCATCGATTTGCTTCTTTTTACAAGGCTGTTTTGGAGCTGTGTTTCTTTGAAGGCAATGTAAAATAAAAGGCACTTCCGCTTCCTACTTCACTTTCCACCCAAAGTTTGCCACCGTGTTTTTCGATAAATTCTTTGCATAGGATCAGTCCAAGCCCGGTACTGGGTTCGCCGTCTGTACCTTTTCTAT
>Ga0118677_10007884_pt1 | contig 17367 bp, 12 predicted proteins | sample AliMusrvi5mmetaG_FD_86154 | JGI IMG/M metagenome (GOLD analysis project Ga0118677, IMG submission 86154) | reverse complement strand
CAGATCGACGAACTTGGCATCGCCAAAGCCCTTGATGCGCAGCTGCTCAGGCCCGTCGCCAAAATACCATGACAGAAAGGTCTGATGGTTGAAGTTGAAGCCGGTCCATGAAAAGGCGCGACCGCATGAGCGGCAAAGATCGTCTCTCTACCGCCTCCCAAAAAAACCACAGGGAGCCCCCCCGAAAAAGTATATGACCCGATCGGGGGGAATTGTTAGATCTATGCTCCGATCACCAGGTCCGGGTTGAGGGGGCCGAAGTGTTTGAGCATGACCAGTGGGTCACTCAGCGAGGGGTTAGTGATCTTCACGCCATCGCGGGCAGCCTGTTCGCTGACGAAAAACTCATCATAAGTCAGCTGCCCGAAGCGGATCAGCGCGGGGGTATCAATCTCCCAAACGCCCATCCGGCCATGGCCCTGCATCAGGATCATGCCGTAAGCTGCGGCATCCCTGATGGTGACGCTAGCACCGGGTAAAACCGTGAGTTCCTTGGCGCTGTAAGCTTCGCAGTTGTAGCAAATCCAGTTCTCCTGATAGCCATCAGCCCGCATCTCCTCTACCGGCCGAACCGGCTTCGGACGCATGAAGTGATTGGTGCGGAAATCAGGGTCCACGTTGCGTTCCCAGTCAATCACTTCCATCAGATAGTCGATATCGCCCATCCGGTCCGGCGGGGTGTCCTTCCAGAGCAATTCACTGGGCACGATCGAGGTGCCGACCAGCGATTGATACATGGCATAAACGTCTGAAGCACGCTGCGGTTCGTAGGTGCAAAGGCTGCCAGGAGCATGCAAAATGCCCGGCGGTATATCCCAACCCGTGCCCGGCTCGAGCCGATAGGCCTGCGACAGGTTCGTGATCTTGTTGTCGCCCTTGGTGAAATTTACCAGACACTCCCGCACTTGATCGCGGGTCGTGCCCGGCGCAAAACCAAAAAACGTGTATGGCAGGTCTCCACCGTGGTTGTTAACTTGCGGCGGAAAGTAGTGAGCCTCGGGCTTGCCTTGCTGGCCGGTGAGGCTGGCGTGCTCATCGCGATGATGGATATGATGAGGCAGCGCCCCCTGATTATCGAAAAACTTCGAATACATCGGCCAAGCGCCGTGGGCCTGCCACAAGCGCTCGCCGATGACGGCACCCTTGAGTTCCGCCACCGCGTCGCGCAACAGGAATGTGGTCTCTGCCGCCCCATCTTTGAAAACGACGGCGCTCAAGCCCTCGTGTTTGCCCGTTAGAGGACCGTTTTCTGCCGGGGTGGTTGAGGAAAACCAGCGCTCATCGATGCCGCCGCGTTGGCCGCCCAGCGCGTAATAGTCGTCGGGATGAAGTTTGATGCGGCGGCCTGGAACGCAGAACGAACGGGGCACCCAAGTGGGTGTTAGACGAAGAATGCCCTGCCCCTGGTCTAGGGCGTTGTGGATGGTGGTGGAGTCTTTGGTCATGAAGATAGTGATAGGATATTGGAATTATTTCTTAACGGTTTCCCAGCGGCCGGTCTTGGCGGACTTGAGCACCGCGTCGGTGACGTAGTCGGTGGCGAGGCCGTCGCGGAATGTCGGAGCGGTGGGCGTGCCAGAGGCAAGTCCCTGAATGAAGTCGGCGGCCTGATGCACAAAACTGTGCTCGTAACCGATCTGCAAACCCGGCACCCACCACTTGTCCATGTACGGGTGATCCGAATCAGTGACGTGGATCGAGCGCCAACCGCGCACCCGGCCCTCATCGCGATAATCAAAGTATTGCAACCGGTGCAAGTCATGCAAATCCCAAATGATCGAGGCATTTTCACCGTTGATCTCGAACGTGTACAGCGCCTTGTGACCCCGGGCGTAACGGGTTGACTCGAAGGTGGCCAGCGACCCGTTAGCGAAGCGTGCGAGAAACAAACTGGCATCATCGATGCCGACGGACTCGACCTTGCCAGTGAGCGTGTGTTGGCGCTGCTTGATGAACGTCTCGGTGGTGGCGGTGACCTTGTCCATCGGCCCGTTAAGCCACAACGCGGTATCAATGCAATGGGCTAGCAAGTCGCCGGTGACGCCGCTGCCAGCGACCTTGGCGTCGAGGCGCCACAAGCCAGCCCCGCCTTGGGGCAAGTCTTTGGAGATGGTCCAGTCCTGAAGGAACTTGGCGCGGTAGTGGAAGATGCGGCCCAGCTTGCCCTCGTCAATGAGCTGTTTGGCTAGGGTCACGGCAGGCACCCGCCGATAGTTGTACCAAACCATGTTAGGCACCTTGGCCTTTTCCACAGCGGCGACCATTTTGAGGGCCTCTGCGGCATTCATCGCCAGTGGCTTTTCACACAGGATCATCTTGCCGGCCTTGGCGGCAGCGATGGCGATCGGTGCGTGCATGTCATTGGTTGCGGCGATATCGATCACGTCGATGTCGTCGCGCTCGATGAGCTTGCGCCAATCCGTCTCGACGGAATCAAATCCCCACTGGGCGGCAAATGCCTTCGCTTTCGTCCCGTCACGGCCGCAAACTGCCTTCAGAACCGGTTGCCGGTCGAGCGGGAAAAAATTGCCGACTTTACGGAATGCATTGGCGTGGGCACGGCCCATGAAGCCATAACCGACCATGCCGATATTGAGTGTTTTCATGACTGATTTTTGTTACTCGTTCCAACCGTGGGTTTCGCGCACTTGGAGCATCGAGGCAAGAATGTTAGACCAAGTGTCCGTTTGCATCATAACTTCGTTAGAGAACATGCAACCGTCCCAACAAATGTGGCGGATCCGGCGCGTCACTTCGCCGGCGTCATCGCGCAGCCAGTATCCGGCGTCGCGGACGATATCAAGTTTCCCGTTAGGATCATTGGCGAGGCAATGGCGGCCGGTTTTGTCATGGCTGCCGCTCCCCTTGACGGTGGCGTCGTTCTGGGCGACGTGAAAATCCGTGGTCCACGGGCGCAGAGCGCTGGTCATTTCGCGCAAGGCGGCGGCAAGTGCCTCGGGCTCCCAGTTAAAGGCATCAGGCACGATGCGATGCTCCGGGGCGTTAGTGCCAAGCGCGTAGTGAAGGGTGTGAGCCATATCGGCCTGGAAGCCGACGGTTTCCGGGCAACCGGTTTCTTCCAAGAGTTGGAGCATATACTTCCAACTGTGCATACCACCCCAGCAAATTTCGCCCTCGGCGGCAAGCTGCTCGCCGTGGTCAGCGGCGACCTTGGCGGCCTCGCGGAAAGTTGCGGCAATTTTGCTGGTGTTACCCTTGGGATCTTCGGCCCATTCGGCGATGCCGCAGCACGAATCGATGCGAATGAGGCCATTTGGACGGATCCCGAGTTGGCGCAATTGTGAGGCGATGCGGCAGGCTTTTCGGATTTGGCCGACAAAGTTGGAGCGGTCATCGGCGCTGCCCATGGCGGAACCGCCGCCAGTTGGCGGCCAGACCGGGGCCACCAGTGAGCCAACGACAAACCCCTTGGCCTCAATCTTGGCCGCGAGCGCTTTGACGTCGTCCTCACTGCTGTCGATGGACACGTGTGGATCGAACAAAAACAGGTCCACGCCATCGAACTTGACGCCGTTGACCTCCGCTCGGGCGGTCAGGTCGAGCATGGTATCGAGGTCGATGCAGGGTTCGGCACCGGGGCTGCCCTTGCCGACGAGGCCGGGCCACATGGCATTGTGGAGTTTTGGATATTGATTCATAGGGTTGGGGGGTTGATCGATTGTTCCTTGAAGCGGACTGCAAAGACGGCCCCTACTTAGGACATTTCCCGGAATTTTCAACTTTTTTCACGCTTCCTGACAATTTGGCCACGGCACGCCCAACGGCACGCCCAACGGCCAGCCCGACGGCCAGCCCGACGTCACCCGTGCGGCGGCTTGCCCTCCGATATTCTCAAATCCGGTGGATTTCCGGGAATCCAAATTTGCTGATAGGTGGCTTCGCTGAGGCCTGTATTCCCTAGGGTCTGTCAGGAAACTGAGCCGATCCCACCCCCTCTCGAACATCCAATGAAGCGCAATATCATGCTGATTCTGGCCACGGCGGCAGCCATGGCACCTTGCCTGGCAGCCCCGCAACCGGCTGCGCCCACCTTCTGGGTGGCCGACGATGCCGGCCGCATCAACCACGATTGCAGCGGCAAGGACCCGCTGGTCATGTGCATGCAGGGACGCAAGGTGGTGGTGCAAGTGCTGGTGGATCCAGTCAAAGGGTTTTCCTACCAAGCCTGCTTCTACCACGTCCGAAGCGAGGCCAATAACCGGCAAAAAAAGCTTTTGCTGGAATCCGGCCATGCGGCGGACCCTCAACTGAGCGTCAATGACCGGGTGGTGTCCTGCCTGGTCCCGGCTAGCGCTACCTTTGACGGCATGCTAACCCTCACCTATCCGACGAGTGATGGGGTGGCGGTCACCCGCAGCGTCTATCCATCCATGAGCGAGGCCGCGGTCATCGATGAGTGGCAATTGCGCAATACCAGCGACAAACCGCTGACGGTGAAGGTCCCGCCGATCTCCAAAGTGGATGCGGTGGACGAGCAGGTGGAAATTGTCCGCAGCTGCGCTGGCGTCGAATCCATCGCCGTCAACCCCGGTGGGACCGTCTCCTTCGTCACCAGCATGGTCGCCCATTTGACATCAACGCCAATACCCGTGCTCAACTCGACTGCCGCCCGCGACGAACGCCGCGCCGTGGCCGACGCCGCCTGGCATGGCCCAGGCCGCCTGGAAACTCCCGAACCCCAACTCAATCTCGCGTTCACCTTGCAGAAATTCCACGTGTTGGAATGCCCGATGGAAACCATCCAGGGCGTCATCACCCACAACGGCAGCCTGATCTATGCACCGGGTGTCTGGGCCAACGATCCCGTCGAATACTCCAGCCCGCTGTTTCCGTTCTTCGGCGATGCCGGGTTGAACCGCGCCGGAATGAACATGTACCGAATCTGGCAAAACCACTGCGTCCAGCACGGCATCGTCCCCTTCCCAGGCTCGTTCGAGGGCCCAGCACTCAACCTCACCCAAAAGGAACGCGGCGACGATGCCATGGTCCTTTACGGCCTATCTAAATTCTTGCTATTTCAAGGCGACCGGGCCGCGGCCGCGGAATTGTGGCCGCTGATAGAATTCAGCGCGGCCTCGGTCCTCAGCCACACCACCCCAGATGCCATCGTCGCATCCCAGACCGATGAGATGGAAGACCGCTATCCGACCGGCAAGGCAAACCTGAGCACATCCGCCCTCGCCTACGCCGGCTACCGCCAGGCCGCCCACCTCGCCAAGGCCCTCAACAAGCCACTGGCCGCGGATTTCAACCAACGCGCCGACGCCTTGCGCAAAGGCATCGAGGCGTACTTTGGCGCTGAAATCGAAGGCTTCCACACCTATCGTTACTACAAGGATAATACCACCCTGCGCGGCTGGATCCTGCTGCCCTTGGCCATGGGCATCTCCGAACGCAAGGACGGCACCGTCGCCGCTCTGGTATCTAACAAGCTTTGGCCGAACCGCATGGATGGCGCCGATATCCTGGCGGAGTCCACTCGCCCAACCGAATGGGGCCGAGAGACATACTATGCCCTGCGCACCTTGTTTAAAGCCGGCCAAACCGAGGAAGCCCTCGATCTAACACGCAGGGTGGTCCAGACCCAGATCTTCGGCTGCAAGGGCCCCTATCCCGACGAAGACGCCATTGATATGCTCTGCCCCGGCTCACTCTATCCGCGCGTCTTCACCGAAGGCCTCTTCGGCATCGTCCCCACCGGCCTGGACTCGTTCGAATGCACGCCATGGCTGCCCAAGGCTTGGCCTCGCATGGCCTTGCGCGACTTGCGTGCCTTCGGTCACACATGGGATTTACTCGTCGAGCGCGACGGCGATCAGCAAAAAGTCACAGTCACCTGCGCCGGCAAGACGGTGCTGAGCGCCACCGGTCCGGCCGGCAAGACCTACGCAGTGAGGTTTCAATAAGATTCCTTGAGCCTGTGACTCTCTCGCTCACTGTCCAGCCAGCCACGCCGCCCGATGGCTCGAGTGCCCGGAAAGAACCAAGGCCAGCCAGATAGAAACGTCGAGCGGCTTCCTGATTCACCCCTCTGCTTTCACCGGACCAATCGAATCCCAGACATTCCTAGCGACGCGACATTTTGCTGGTCCGATCGGACCATCGGAACGTCGCGGTGGGCCAGCGGGAAGGCACACCGTTGACAGGCGGAGTACCGGCTGCTAATCCTTGGGCAGATGACACGCTTTCTCGACCCCCGCAGTGACATGGTGTTCAAACGGATTTTCGGTGAGCACCCGGAGATTCTGCGGGAATTTCTCAACGGGGTGTTGCCCTTCGAGAACGAGAGCGAGTTCATCGTCTCGCTCGAATATCTTCCCGGCGAGCAGGTGCCGGATATCCCGCTGATCAAAAACTCGATCGTGGACGTGCGCTGCAAGGATGCCAACGGCCGACAATTCATCGTGGAGATGCAGATGGCCTGGACGAATGCATTTTTGCAACGGGTCCTGTTCAATGCCAGCAAGGCTTATGTGCGCCAATTGGAAAAAGGCGAGCGCTACGAAATGCTCTGCCCGGTTTACGGCCTGAGCATCCTCGACGACACCTATGAACCCGACCCGGACAGCTATTATCACGACTACCGGATCGTGGAGTCGGGCAGGCCGGAGCGCGTGCTAGAAGGCTTGCGACTCGTGTTTATCGAGTTGCCGAAATACCGCGAGACCCGCCCGAAGGAGGCACGCAAGCTGCGCTGGGCCTGGTTGAAGTTCCTGAAAGAAGCCGGCCACGCAGGCACCCAGGGGCACGCCACCGTGGAGGAATTCCGCGAACAAGTGGGCATCACCGAACCGCTGCGCAAGGCCATGAGCATCGCCGAGGAATGCAGTTTCAGTCCGGCGCAGTTGGAGCATTACGACTCGTTCTGGGACTTGGTGAGCCGGGAACGCACCCTGATGAGCGGCAAATTCGCCGAAGGTCGCGCCGAGGGCCAGACCGAGGGGCGTGCCGAGGGTAAAACTCTGGGATTGCTCAAGGCGGCGGCGGGCATGAAGGCGCTCGGAATTGAGCCCGCCACCATCTCGCTGGCCACCGGCCTGCCGGTAGAGCGCATCCAAGATCTGTAGGACTGCGGGAACACGCCACCACATGCAACCCATACCTCTCAATTCGCTCGCCAAGGCCGAAGCCGCCCGCTACAAATCCCACTGGAAACGGGGGGGGCTGTCCAACCGGGGTGGAACATCGAATGTCTCTCACATCGTCGCACCAGGAGCAGCCGCAGATGTCGCGAGAACCCGCAAATTCGATCTCTGGTCCTGCGTCGTGATCAGGCGGATTGTATTTGAACGGCAAAGAAATGGTCCGATTCTAAGATCGCGATTGCTCCGGCGGTGGTTTTTGATTGTGATTGGGGCATGCCGCGCACCCGAAAATTGCGAGCCAAGCCCGCCAGTCCGCTCACGCTGCTGAGCGCGCTGCACGTTGGAGCGAGCTCGGTATCGATGATGGTAGCCGAGCGAAATGCCAACGGCACACTGGTTCCGCTGGATTTCCTTGAACAACCCGCGCCGATTGCCCGGGACATTTTCCGCTTCGGCAATGTGAGCCAAGCAACGACGGAACGGGTGGTGTCGATCATCAAGGGTTATCAAAAGTCACTGTCTGAGCTTGGTCTCGATCCGCACGACGTGACCCGGGCAGCGACGACTAACATCCTCAGTGAGGCGAGCAACCACGAAACCGTGATGAACCGTATCCGCATCGCCTGCGGCCTGCGGGTGGCCATTATCGACGATGGCGAAATGACGCGCCTGATCTATCTGAAGACGAGGCGCCGCCTCCAGAATCTGCCGGAATTGCGCCAAAACACCACGCTGGTGGTGCATGTGGGCCCCGGCAACACCCGCGCCCTGTTGTTTCAAGACGGGCTCATCACCCGCTACACGAGCTATCGGATGGGCACGCACCGCACCCGCGAGGCTGTCGAGGGTTCGCATGCCGAGGGCCCCACGATGCTGCGGGTCATCCGCGAACACGTATCGGGCAACCTCGCCCAGATCCGCTTCGACTTCTCCGATGTCTCTATCAACGGGCTCATCCTCATTGGCGATGAGATTCAATCCGTGGCCGCCCGCATGTTCCAAAGCCAACCGCTCTGCCCGGTTCGAGTGCTGCGCCAGTTCACCACCGAGACGTCAATGCTCAGCGATGTGGAATCCGTCAAACGCTTCCAACTCGACTATCAAACTGCCGAGGCTCTGGTGCCCGCGCTTGAGATTAATTTGGCCATCGCCGAATCACTCAAGCTGGAAGCCATCCACATTCCGGCAACAGAATACGAGCAGGGGCTGTTGCACGACCTGCTGTTGTCACGCGATCTAACTGGCAACTTCGCCGAGGAAGTGATTCGCTCGGCCCGAATCCTCGCCGAGCGCTACCAATCCGATCCGAGCCACGGCGAGCATGTCGCGGCCCTCTGCGGGCGCTTCTTCGATGAACTCACCCCCTTGCACCAACTCACGCCCCACGATGGCCTGTTGCTGCAAGTGGCAGCCATCCTGCATGAGGTCGGCACCTACATCAGTCCCCGCGCCCACCACAAACATTCAGAATATATCATCCTCAACTCGGAAATTTTCGGGTTAGACCGCTTAGACGTTACCTTGGTGGCGCTCATTGCCCGCTACCACCGGCATTCCGGGCCGCGCCTTGATCACCCGAGCTACAGTGCACTAACCACGGATGAGCGCATCCGCGTCTCCAAGCTTGCCGCGCTACTTCGGGTGGCCGACGCCCTCGAGCGCACCCATGCCCAGCGGGTATCACAAATTGAGATTCGTCGCGAGGCGAGCAAGCTGCGCCTGCGACTGCCGAGCATCGCGGATGCCGCGGTCGAGCGCCTAGCGATGGCATCCAAAGCCGATTTGTTTGAACAAGTCTTCGGTCTCAGTGTTGTGATAGATGAGGATAGTTAGAAAGGCACAAGACGGCTGCGCTCCAAAACAAGAGCCGGGCCGTTGGGCGGAGCATCGCACTTCTTCCTCTTGCGTCTTGCATCTGGCGGTTTTGCGTCTTAACTATCGCTCCCCCTCATGGCCCCTTACCTCAACCGCGAACTATCCTGGCTGGAGTTCAACCAGCGCGTGCTCAACGAAGCTCTTCGCGACGAATTACCCCTGTTAGAACGTTTGAAGTTTCTAGCCATCACCGCTTCCAACCTTGATGAGTTCTTCCAAGTGCGCGTCGGCGGACTGATGCGGTTGCGGCGAAGCGGTCGCAAGGCCGCAGACGCCTCAGGGATGACACCGACCCGCTGCCTTGCTGCCATTCGCGAGCGGGTGCTGAAAATGAGCGCCGATGCATACACGCTGCTGTCCGCCACCCTGCTGCCGGCCATGAAAGCTGCCGGCATCCGCCTGCTGCAGGCGTCCGATCTAACGCCCACGCAACTGGCGAGGGCGACCGCCACCTTTGAAGACGGCATCTTTCCGCTGCTCACGCCGCTGGCTGTCGATGCGCAGAGCCCGGTGCCGGCCATTCCGGGTCTGCACATCATTGTTGCGTGCAGCCTGCTCGATCCAGAAACCCAGAGCGCCCGCCACGCCCTGATTCCGGTGCCCGACACGCTGGGCCGGCGGGTGCCGATTTCCAGCGTGGGCAGCGAGCACGCGTTCATGCTCATCGAAGATCTTGTGGCCATGCAGTCGGGTCGCTTCTTTCCGGGCGAAATCGTCACCTCCACCACCGCCTTCCGAGTCACCCGCAATGGAGATATAGCCGTCCACGAGGAGGACGCCATCGACCTTGCCGGGGAGATGGAGGACGTCCTGAGCGCCCGGCGCTTTGCCGATACCGTGCGCCTGGAACTGCGCCGCGACGCCCCGCCAGAACTCGCGCTGCTGATCCAGTCCATCGCCGCCGCCAGTCCGCAGGAAATCTACCCCTGCGACGGACCACCCGGACTTGCCTCTCTCATGGAGCTGGCACTGCTGGCCGGGTTCGACCACCTGCGCGATGCCGATTGGCCACCCCAAAACCCGCCCTCCATCGTTCCCGGTGCCTCAATGTTTGAATCCATCGCTGCTGCCGATCTGCTCCTCCACCACCCGTACGAATCGTTCGAACCGATTCTGCGGCTCATCGAGGAAGCCGCAGCCGACCCCGATGTGATTGCCATCAAACAGGTACTCTACCGCACCGCCCGCCAATCCCGCATCATCGACGCGCTTATCAAGGCCGCAGAAAATGGCAAGCACGTCACGGTCATTGTAGAGCTCAAGGCCCGCTTCGACGAGGCCCGCAACCTCCACCGCGCCGACGAACTCCAGCGCGCCGGCGCCCAAATCGTCTATGGCGTCAAAAACCTCAAAACCCACGCCAAAATCTGCCTCGTCGTGCGCCGCGAAAGTGGCCATCTGCGCCGCTACGTTCACCTCGCCACTGGCAATTACAACGAATCCACCGCCAAACTTTATACCGATTTTTCCTATCTAACGTGCAAGCCGGAGTTTGGCACCGATGCAAGCTTGTTTTTCAACGCAGTGACCGGACGTTCGAAGCTGCTGCGCTTCCAGCGGCTGGTGCCAGCGCCCACGGCGATGAAGCCACTTTTGTTGGACCTGATCGCAAGTGAGACCGAGCGGGCCAAACAAGGCCTGCCGGCACGCATTGTTGCCAAGATGAATTCGCTGCAAGACCCGGAGCTCATCAACGCCCTCTACAAAGCCTCGCAGGCCGGTGTGCGGATCCGCCTCAACGTGCGCGGCATTTGTTGCCTGAAGCCCGGCGATCCGAAGTACTCGATGAACATCGAAGTGGTTTCCGTCATCGACCGCTTCCTCGAACACGCCCGTGTATTCCTTTTCCATCAAGGCGGCGACACGGAGATCTATCTGGCATCGGCCGACTGGATGTCGCGCAACCTCGACAAGCGCATCGAACTGATGATTCCTATCGAAGAACCCGCACTCAAACGCCGTCTGATGCGCGTGCTCGAAGCGTTCTTCCAAGACAATACCCAAGCCTATCGACTTCTACCCGACGGCTCGTCCCAGCGCCTCATCCGCAGCAAAGGCCGCAAATCGTGCCGCGTTCAGGATCAGTTCTATCAGCAAGCCAGAAAAGCCGCGAAGGCCCGGGAACATGAGCGCTCAATGACATTTGAGCCCCACGTTCCCGCCGAGGAGTAGCCGCTTCACGCGCCGCAAAAACCTGTCTGTCGCACTGTAGCGGCGTGTCTATGACCGCCGATGCAGATGAAGGGCCAATGAACCAGCGTTTCCGTCAAGTATCATCTCATGAGCATCGGCGGCTATAGACACGCCGCTACAATCCTTCTCAGATGCATTGCAGCAGTGATGATTGGGCGGATGATCAGACTTCCGCGAGCATCGCGGTGGCCGCTGCGGGACGTTGGCTGTCCTTCTTGCGGAGAGCATTGCGCATTTTTACCAGCGCCGAGTTTTGCAATTGGCGGATGCGTTCACGGGTCACCCCGAATTGCCGACCCACTTCTTCCAGAGTCAACGGCGTGCATCCGGTCAAACCAAAGCGCACGTCAATGATGCGACGCTCGCGCTCGTCGAGAATGTCTAGCAAGCCGTCGAGTTCGCCGAACATGTTTTTGTCAGCCAGTGTGTCGTGGGGGTTGATGGCCCGCTCGTCGCCAATCACTTCGCCGTACTCCGTCGCCTCGCCATCATTGATAGGCGAATCCAGCGAAGTCGGGCTTTGCGACGCCTGGCGCAGCATTGCCAGCTTGCGCCGTGGCAGACCGACCTCTTCGGCCAACTCCTCATCGGTGGGTTCGCGCCCCAAGGCCTCGGCAAGGATGACGGCAATGCGCCGCATCTTGGCGATTTTATCCACCATGTGGACGGGCAGCCGGATGGTCTTTGATTGGTTGGCCAGAGCCCGCTTGATCGATTGCTTGATCCACCAGGCGGCGTAGGTTGAGAGTTTGCCGCCCTTGGACGGATCAAAGCGTTCCACAGCCTTCATCAGCCCGATGTTGCCCTCGGAAATCAAATCCGTCACAGGCAAGCCATAACTGGCATAGTCTTGGGCAATTTTGACGACTAAGCGAAGATTGGCGCGGATCATCTGGGCGCGTGCCTCAAGGTCGCCCTGCGTGATGCGCAAGGCCAAGGTTACCTCCTCCTCCACCGTGAGCAACGGGGTTTTGGAGATTTCACGCAAATAGATTTTGAGACTGCCGTCGGATTCGTGTGACATAGGATTGGGGGGTAGAGGTGATTGAGAGGGTTGGCTTCGTCCGTTGGGTATGACGCAGAGATTGTGAAAATATTCTGTTTTTTTCGCCGCCATGCATCCTGCGTGAGCGGGGTCGCGGCGGAACAATACGGAAATAATATTAGTTATTGAAAAATTACCAGCAAAATTTTCAGAAATTTGCAAAAAGCAGATTTCGTGCCATTTTTCCGGGAATAATCGAAATTTTCGCAACGAAGAAATTCTCTGGGATAGTGAGCACACTGGGTTGGACAAGGGGGGGGAGTGTTGGCAGAGTGGGTGGGTGTTGGACTATATTTATCCGTTGATTCGTGCCGGGTTATTTCGCTTAGATCCAGAGGTGGCGCATCATTTGAGTTTGAGTGCGCTGCGGCTTGGGGAGCGGGCGGGTTTGCTGAAGCTGGCGTGTTCGGATGCGGGAGTGGGCACGCCGGTGGACTTGCTAGGTCTACGTTTTAGCAACCGCATTGGGCTGGCGGCGGGGATGGACAAGGATGGGGATACGATTGACGGGCTTGGGCGGCTGGGATTTGGCAGCATTGAGATAGGGACCTTCACGCCGCGGGCCCAAGCGGGCAATCCCAAGCCACGATTGTTTCGGCTCATTGAGCAGGAAGCCATCATCAATCGGATGGGTTTCAACAACGGGGGTATAGCCGCCGGGGTGGCCAACGCGCGGCGAGCTAGGACATTTCGCGGGGTGCTGGGCTTTAACATTGGCAAGAACAAGGACACACCCAACGAAGAGGCGGCGGCCGACTACCTGGAGTGCCTGCGCCAAGCGTACCCGGTGGCGGATTACATTGCGGTGAACCTATCATCGCCGAACACGCCCGGGCTGCGCGATCTGCAGGGGCCGGAAACCTGCGCCCGCCTCTTAGAGACACTCCAGCGCGAGCAGACGCGCCTCGCTGGCGAGCATGGCAAGCGGGTGCCGTTGCTTTTCAAGGTGGCACCGGACCTCGACGACGGGCATATTCGCGACCTCTCAGCAGTATTTCTGGCAGGTGGACTGGACGGCTTGATCGCCACCAACACCACCCTCGACCGGGATTTGGTGGCCAGCCATCCGCACGCCGCAGAAGCCGGCGGGCTGTCCGGACGACCGGAATTCGCCAAAAGCACGGCTGTGCTACAAGCGTTCGCCAGCCATCTGGGCGGCCGCATCCCCATCATCGGGGTGGGCGGCATCTCCTCGCTGGAAGATGCCCAGGCAAAACTGAGGGCCGGTGCCAGCTTGGTGCAAGTTTATACCGCTTTCATCTATCAGGGACCCAGGCTCATTCGCCAACTCGCCCGCGGTTTGGCCTAAATCGGCTCGACATGGTTGCCTAGCCGCGCTCCCATAATGCTTCGCCCGCCATGCTCACCCACCTATATGACCTTGCCGACGAACTCAATCGCATAGCCCCGTGGATCTGGATGAGCGAAGACCAGCACATCGGCCTGCGTCATCCTGCAACTGGCGAACTCGCCCACATGAGCCTCATGGGTGCCATCGACGCGCCCCACGCGCTGGCCCTCTACCTGGATGAAGAAGCCGTTCAGCGATATTTGCTCATGCAATCCGAAGACCCCTTCGATCCCTTGCTTCCAGTACCGGATGCGGCCTGCCTGATGCTGGAGGCCCGCCACCTGCAAGTGGCCTTTGATTGCCGCAGCCAACTCGCCCGTCACGAACTGGCCACCATCAAACAACTCGGCCGAAAATACCGCGGCGACAACTGGCCTGCCATGCGCAGCTTCCGGCCCGGCTACGCCCCGGGTCCGCTGAATGATGCTGAGATCCTCTGGCTCACCCACGCCATCGAGCAATTGCTTATCGTCTCACCCAGCCTCGAGGCCAATCCCTGCGCTTGCTTTCGCCTCGACACGTCTTGCGACGCCGTCGACACCCTCACCCGTGAGTGCATCGACGGCGTCTGGCAAAATTCCTGGACCCCATTCGACACGGAACCTTTCGTGTTTCCCATGCCCCCCGGCGACCGCGCACTGATCGCAAAAATCGCCACCCATGAGCGACTCACCGACGTCGAGTGCTTGTTCCAACTCATGCCCAATCCCGTCGGAACCAATCCCTCAGCGATGATTTTCCCCTATCTGGTCATCAGCGCCGACGTCGCCACGGGCATGATCATCGGCGTTGAGCTGCTGTCGGTGGAAAAACAATCCCACCGCTCGCTCATCGACTCGATTCCTAACATTTTCATGCGTCAATGGGACAAGGCAGGCATCCGGCCCGCATCCCTGCGGGTTTCGACCATCACCACCTACTCGGTGCTGGAGATTCCCGCGGTTGCTCTCAACACCCCGCTGCGCCACCATGCCCGTTTACCCGCCATCGAACGTCTCCTCAGGGAAATGCCGTTCTAACCTCCCGCCAACGAAAATCCGGACAATCCCCTTGGCACAGCGGCTTGCCTGGCTAAGCTGCTGACCGAGGTGCAGCCCCCTCCCCTCAACCATGCCCATGCAACCCCACCTGATTTCAAGCTTCGCCACCTGCTTGCTGGCAAGCTCGCTGTGTGCCCTCGAACTTCCCAATCCCCTAGCCGGTGCCGACGGCCAAGTGGCGACCACGCCGGATGCCTGGCAAAAATCCGTGCGTCCGCAGACCTTGCAGATTTTCCGCGAGCAGGTGTACGGGGTGAGACCGGTGGCAAAGCCCGCAGGCTTCCAAGCCAAAGTGCTGCGTGAGGACCCACAGGCGCTGGAGGGCTTGGCCACCCTCAAAGAGATCGAAATCACTTTCACAGGACCTAACGGATCCGCCAAGATCCATCCGGTGTTGCTCATTCCCAACGCCGCGAAAGCCCCTGCGGCCACCTTCCTGCTGTTCGGGTTCGTCAAGCCCGACCCACTGGAGAAAAGCAACATCAGCGGCGGCTGGCCCGTCAGGGAAATCCTGACCCGCGGCTATGCAACGGTGGCATTCTGCGTGTCAGAAGTGGACCCGGACCGCGCCGATGGCTTTGCCGGAGGCGTCCGCGCCATCTTTGGCAACTCACCCCGCCCCGCCAATGCCTGGGGCTCTCTCTCCGCTTGGGGCTGGGGTGCCAGCCGCATCATGGACTATCTGGAAACCGATCCAGCCATCAATGCCAAACGCGTGGCCGTCATCGGTCACTCGCGCTGCGGCAAGGCCGCCCTGTGGTGCGGCGCGGAAGACACCCGCTTCACATACGTCATCTCCAATAACTCAGGCTGCTCCGGTGCCGCTCTGGCCCGCGGCAAAATGGGTGAAAAAATCTCGGATATCACCTCCCATTTCCCCTACTGGTTTTGCGAAAATTACCGCCAATTCAGCAACCACGAGGAACGCCTGCCAATCGACCAGCATCAACTGCTCGGCCTGATTGCCCCGCGTCTGCTCTATGTTGCCAGCGCCACCCAAGACGACTGGGCGGATGGCAAGAGCGAGTTCGAGTCCTGCGTCCGTGCCAGCCCGGTGTACGCGCTCTTCGGCAAACCCGGCATTGAAGCCACCTCCCTGCCGCCCCCCGACCAAGCGCTGCTGGGCGGGACCATCGCCTATCACATGCGCAGCGGCAAACATGACCTGGCAGTCAGCGATTGGCAGCATTACATGGACTTTGCGGACAAGCATTGGAAACCCTGATTGACTCACTGCCACATCCCACTAACATCTAACGCCAATGCCATCCATCCCGCTAGAAGACACCGTCGCCGACGTCGTCGCAAAGGCCATGCGCGGCCTCCAGCTCGACGACTCACAAGTGGCCGCCGCCGCCGACGTGACGCCCTCCGCCGTCGCCAGTTTGCGGGACGGCCTCTATCATGATGCCACGGCGCGGGCCGTGGCGCCTGTGCTTCACCTTGGTGCCGAAACGCTTGCGGCGCTTGGCCACCAGTCATGGTACCCGCAACCCGTCTCGCTCGGCGGGTTGGCCTGCTTCAACTCCCCGTACCGGGATATGACCGTCAATAGTTACCTGGTTTTCGACCCCGCCAGCGGCCAGGCCGTGGCGGTGGATACCGGCGCGGACTGCAGCAAAATGTTGGATTATCTAACGCAACACAAACTCTCCCTCAAGCTCATCCTGCTTACCCACACCCACGTCGATCACGTGCTCGATCTAGCGAGCCTCCAGCATCACACCGGCGCAGCGGCCTATGTCGGCGAGGGCGAATCGTTCGCTGGAGCCGAAGCGTTTGCGCCGGGTCGGGTCTTCCACTGCGGCGTGCTGCGCATTTCCACACGTCTCACCCGGGGCCACTCGCGCGGCGGCATCACCTATATCATTGATGGACTAGACCGGCAGCTGGCGCTCGTCGGCGACGCCGTGTTCGCGGCTTCAATGGGCGGCGGCGCGGTTTCCTACGCCGACGCGCTGCGTAGCAATCGCGAGCAAATCCTCACCCTGCCAGCAGCCACCATCCTCTGCCCAGGCCACGGCCCGCTCACCACCGTCGGCGAGGAGATGATCCACAATCCGTTCTTCTCCGTCTAACATCTGAACTCAGGCCTCTACCTCAAAAAATCCACAGGGTCGAGCCAGTTCATTTCCCTGAAATTGCCGTCAAGCTCAGGAGACACTGGCTCGCCTCTTGTCAAGAACCAGGGGGCTTTTCTGAGTTCTGGGGCTGTTGGTCGAGCACGAGAAAGGCGGAGCCGGCACCGTGGGCATCGAGCAGTGTCTGGTCGGCGGGGTTGGCGGCATCGGTGAAGGGGTGGAGGAAGTCGGCCAAGAGCAGCGGACTGACGGCGGCGGCCCACGATGCGCTCCAATCACTCAGATCCGTGAAATTCACGTCGGCGGTGAGATCCTGGCGGCCGGGGTGCTCGTAGATGGCAGAACCTTCGAGGCGTTGTTGGAATAGGTAGGCACGCAGGGTGCCGTTTGGCCGGCGATGGTAGAGGTGGGCGGCGGTGCTGCCGTAGTCGATGGTGAGCAGGCGTCCGGCTTGCCAAGCGGGCAGCCATGAGGTGAGCCACAGGCGGTAGGCGTCGTGGACCTCGATCCATTGGCCGACGGGGTGTGGCTGGCGGAACGATGAGGACGGAGGCAGCGGGGCCGCAGCTAGCAGGCATTCGCGAGGGCGCCGGTTCTCATCGTAGGGCACTGACCGCCCGCGCCAACCGTCGGCAGTCAGTTGGAAACGGCGCACCGGAAAGGCATCCACTAATTC
>Ga0118677_10007883_pt1 | contig 17368 bp, 13 predicted proteins | sample AliMusrvi5mmetaG_FD_86154 | JGI IMG/M metagenome (GOLD analysis project Ga0118677, IMG submission 86154) | reverse complement strand
GAAGAAAAGAATCAAAACAACATTCAGTGCATAAGTGTTAAATTACCTATTCCCTGTGTACCCTCTGTAAAGGTTGGTTGTTCTCTTTAGTCTGTCATAAAATATTGCAACAAAAAATATGTTTTTTGTGCTCTTTTTGTGATATGCAATCTTTTTCAGGAAAATGGAAGAGTTAATTTAGTTCTTCCTGGGAGCCTTATGCAGTTCAACAAGGAAATTAAGGAGATTTTTAGACGCGAAAAAGCTAGTTTGTTAGCTAATAAGCGTTTTTCTCAAATATTTTCCAATATTGAAGTTGGACATGTATTTTCAAACAATGCAAACTTGAAAAAATTGATTGTGAGAACTAAAGTGAGTTGAAAAAATCAAAAAATAAAAAAGAGTTAGAGATAATATCCTCATTAACTATGCACGCTCGTAGGATGATATCTATCTTGTTAGAAACTCGAGTAATAAGTAATATGTGAGGCAACAAACAAAAACATTTTTGAGCAAAAAAGTCCTCATATATATATTTCAATATTGGTACAGTATTAGCGCCTATTTTATGCGAACTAATTTATTAAAAATGACATTAACATATGTCAGTTTTACGTACCAGTAATTTGTCAGAATGTCAAAGCAGATGGCATAGAACAAAATGTGTATGGATGCTAGCATGCTGGCCATTTATCCGGGAAGCGGAAAGAGCCGTGTGCGTATGAAATAACAGATGCATCCAATAGGAATATAGGAAGCATTTTTTCTTCAAGTTGTCAAATCGAAGGTGCTTGGGGTGTTCACATCCATAGCAATTTCAAGGCATTTTCTTGGAGAAGATTGAGTGACATAAGGTTAGCCCTCATTCATTCAATTAATTTTTGAGATTTACCTCCCCACTACATGTGACCAGGGTATGACCCATTAAAGGGGGTTCATGTCAGCTGGGGGCCCCCTTTTAAATCTCAAATTGCTTGGAATATTATTTATTATATAAGCAGAAATTCTCTTGCAGTTACTTTGTTAATAATTATTTATTAAAAAATTTGTTTTTTATTATTATGCGATCCAACATGGAAAGTGAATAGTTATTAAAGTATTTTTACATGTCAGGAATTTGAACTACTCCACTATTTGGGTCAATATACTTGGTGTAGTTTATTTGTTAGTCAATTCAATAGTTTTTTAAATACCCATTTTAGGATGCGATTCCCTTTTTTCAAGCAGCTTGATGCCATGGATTGTGGGCCAACTTGCCTGCGAATGATCACCAAGTATTATGGACGGAGCTTTACATTGCAGCATTTGCGTAAGCTGACCTTTTCCAATCGTGAAGGAGTATCTCTACTTAGTTTGTGTGATGCTGCTGAAAATCTTGGCTTAAGATCAAGAGGTGTTAAAGTAACATGGAAACAAATGAGAGACGATATAACTCTTCCATGTATTATACATTGGAATCAAAAACATTTTGTGGTTATTACGAAAATCTCTCGAAAAAGAGGACGATTTTCCATTTTATCGAACCAAAATGAAGGGAAGGAGATCATTCAAATAGCTGATCCTGCTCATGGTATCTTAGAATATACAAAGAATGAATTTTTAAAATGCTGGTTAAGTAATAATGATGAGGGTGTTGCTTTGCTTCTTGAACCATCAGCACAGTATTACAACGAAGATGAAGAAGTTCATACCACGAAAAGGTATGGTTACCTGTTAAATTATTTGCGTCCATATCGGAAATTCATCTTTCAGCTTTTATTAGGGATGTTAACCGGGAGTCTTGTGAGCATGATTTTTCCATTTTTAACGCAATCTATTGTCGATTATGGAATTGGTAACAGTGATCTTAGCTTTATTGGAATGGTATTGATAGCCCAGTTGGTTTTGACCTTTGGTCAGACCGCTAATGAGATGATCCGAAACTGGATCATGTTACATGTTACAACCAGGGTGAGTATTTCATTAATTTCAGATTTTCTGATCAAATTGATGAAATTGCCTATCTCATTTTTTGATTCAAAAATGGTTGGCGATATCATGCAAAGAATGGGAGATCATAACAGGATACAGTCTTTTCTTACAACTTCGCTCGTTAATATATTATTTGCAGTAATCACGTTAGTGATTTACACTGTAATTATGGCGACCTATCAACCCAGCATTTTATTGGTCTTTCTTGTTGGAAGTGTTCTTTATATTGGATGGGTACTTCTATTCCTTAAAAAACGGAGAACCTTGGATTATAAACGGTTTCAACAGGCTTCGGCTAATCAGAGTAATGTCGTACAGCTGATTACTGGAATGCAGGAGATTAAACTCAATAATTGCGAAAAACAAAAACGTTGGGAATGGGAACGGATACAAGCAAAATTATACAAAGTTAATATCAAAGGTTTGATTATTAATCAAAATCAGATGATTGGAGCTACCTTTATCAATCAGACAAAAGATATTATAATTTCTTTTTTAACCGCGAGGGCTGTCGTTACAGGAGATATGACACTCGGTATGATGATGGCCGTACAATATATTATTGGCCAGTTAAATGCACCAATCCAATTGTTTATTGGATTTATTCAATCTGCGCAAGATGCTAAAATTAGTCTTGAGAGATTAAGTGAAATCAATGAAATAGAAGATGAGGAGAAACCAGAGGAAAGAAAAATGCACGATATTCCGCAAGGAAGTGATATTATTTTAAAAAATGTCACTTTTCAATATGAGGGACCTAATTCACCAACAGTTTTGAAAGATATTAATCTGGAAATTAAGGCAAATAAGGTAACCGCTATCGTTGGAACTAGCGGAAGCGGTAAAAGTACGCTTGTAAAACTTATTCTTGGTTTTTATAAACCTGTTATTGGTGAAATATTGTTGAATGGTGTTTCGCTAAATGGTTATAGTCAGCAACAATGGCGCAAACATTGTGGTGTTGTAATGCAGGAGGGTTTTATTTTCTCGGATACCATCGTAGGTAATATCGGAATCGGTGATGACATCCCAGATTTTACAAAAGTTCATAAAGCTGTAGCAACTGCTAATATTCAATCTTTTATCGAGGCGCTTCCTTTGGGTTATGAAACTCGCATTGGTGGTGATGGACATGGTTTGAGTTCAGGCCAAAAGCAGCGTATTCTTATCGCAAGGTCAGTTTATAAAAATCCCGATTATATTTTCTTCGACGAAGCGACTAATGCCCTGGATGCACGTAATGAATTGGTGATAATGGAGAATTTGAATCAGTTTTTTAAGGATCGAACAGTTATTGTGGTCGCGCATCGTTTAAGTACCGTTAAAAATGCTGATCTGATTGTTGTACTTGAATCAGGAGAAATTGTCGAAAAGGGTATACATGCGGAACTTGTTGAAAAAAAAGGGGTCTACTTTAACCTTGTCAAAGATCAGCTCGAACTTGGAGGCTAATTATCATTTCCGGAGCTTCGTGTTAATCCTAATTGAAATACATATTGAACCAATAGATTTTTTATCATGCCAGATCGCGATAATTTAGAAGGACATAGTGAAGAAGTTGAGGAAATTATGTCATTTATTCCAAATCGCATAATCCGAGGGGGACTAACGGTTATATTCGCATTGTTCATTGCGCTTCTTATTGGGAGTTATTATTATAAGTCGCCCGAGATTATTAAAGCACCAATGGTATTGACAAAGAAGAACCCTCCAGTGTCATTGATTAGTAAATCTACAGGCAAAATAGATCGTTTGTTCGTAGTTGATGGTCAAACAATCCTGAAAAAGGGAAATATTGCATTGATCAACAACCCGACTGATTTTAATGACTATTTGATACTCAAAAAAGAATTGTCTGATTGTTTTCGTATTGCGAGCTGGGACGACCAGATATTTGCCTATATTTTGTCTGAAAAACTTACACTTGGAGAATTGCAGCAAAGTTACGGGCCGTTTTTAAAAGGTAGGAACAACTTCAAACAATATCTTACTCAGAACTTTATCCCGCAAAAAATCCGATTAATTGATAAACAGATAATCAAACAGGAAGAGTATTACCAGACTTTGATCCGACAAAGAGGAATTCAACAAAGCGACCTTATGCTGTCTCAAAAAAGTATGACGCGTGATTCTTCCCTTTATCAGAAACGAACCACTAGTGAAGCAGAATACGATAAATCACGACAAACTTTCCTTGCAAAGAAATCTGCTTTTGTTGGTTTTGATGCAAATTTACGCGAAACCGAATCTTCAATTCTTCAATTGCAGTCAAATCGGGTTGAGTTACAGATGCAACACGAAAGGGAATTGTCGGAATTTCGCATTTCACTTGATGAATCGAAGCAGAATCTCGAAAATTCCATTCATCAATGGGAAGAACGTTTTCTTGTTACAAGTCCTGTAGAAGGGCGATTGACATTTACTTCAATATGGAGTGTAAACCAGGAAGTAAAGATAGGCGATTTGATTGCAACTATAATTCCTGTTGAAGAATCAGCAATTATTGCCAAGGCAATAATTCCTCATTCTGGTTTTGGAAAGGTCGAAGTTGGCCAACGTGTAAATATAAAGTTGAATGGATTTCCCTATATGGAATTTGGAATGCTAAAAGGGAATATTAAATCGATATCATTGGTTCCCGAAGCCAAAGGCTACATTGCCGAAATAGAGTTATCAGAGGGTATGACAACTTCCTACCGTGAAAACTTGAAATTTATACAACAAATGGATGGAACCGCCGAGATTATTACTAAAGAAATGCGCTTGATTACACGATTAATAAATCCGTTGAAGGCATTTTTTGATAATGGTAAATAGAAAATTACATTTTTCCCCCATTTCCTTTAGATTTTGCAATTTATAATTCGCTGTAAATTAGAGATATGTATTTTTCTGAATTTTTTTTATAAAATAATGCCCAAAACAAGGTAACAAATGAATGTCTATTCCTATTAACAGTTGAATTCCGAAGTAAAGTCGAAGCGGAAATATTATAAATTTTACTTTACATCTTAGTGTATGATTTTAATAATATCAGATAAAAACGATATACATGCTGATCGAGTCGAATCGATCTTACAGCGAAATGCAGCTGTATATTCGAGATTAAATCTCGATATCGATTCGTTGAAATCTACAAAGGTCAGGTTTGAAAATAATTATTTCAAAATAGATGGGCCAAATTGTTGTTTTTCGACAAACGAAATTGAGGCTGTTTGGAATCGTGGTACGCGATTGGAGCATTTTATTGAAAATAATTGTCCCCCGATAGAGGATCATTTCATCTGGAAAGAAATATGGAATAAAACACTTGAAAAACTTTTCTCTTCACTCGAATCAACAAAATGGCTAAATTTCTACCAGGATTTTTACGAAGAAAGCCATTTCAGGGAATATGCTATTTCCAATAATGTGGGATTAAAGTGGCCTTCTTACATCTGTTCAAACGATATTAATTACCTTAATAGTTTTTTTGAATGTAAAAAAGAGCGCGTTCTTGAATTAATGGATCAGAGTTGCCAATTGAAAACAGCGGGCGATTGTTTTGAAAAATGCGGGGACAAATTTGGAAAAGCATTCACCGACAATTTGCCTGCTCTTGATTGTATTGCCGCATATACAACCTACCAGGTAAGATGTACCGTAGTCGGCAAAGAATATTTTGTAGGTAAAATTAAAGCAAGTACTATTCCCGAATATGAGGGTATTCAGACGGAACAACAAAGTTATATGGTTGTTCAGCCACCAAAATCGATCAAGAACAAAGCTATTCAGATAATGGCAGAATTGAATCTGACACATGGCGTTTTTGACTTTATCGTTACTGATAACGATGAATGGTACTTTGACGCATTGAATCCAACTGGCAAATATGAATGGATCGAAGACATTAAAGATTCTGATATATCATCAAGTATTGCAAAATGGCTGATGACTCACAATTAACTTCATAATATTAAAGATAGTTTTTTTGCAACCAGTTCAATTGAATGGGATAGGGGGAGAATTGCACGACTTCCCCTTCTTGCATTTGAAAAACATTAATAATTCCCGTGTATTGAATATATTGCGCCGCCATGCTGATTCAGGTAAACCTTTTTGACATCTATTTGTTTGATTATTAAATATACCATGAAAAATTAGGTATAAATTATTTGGTCAATGTTAAACAAATTATTTAAAGATGAAAAAATTACCAGTGAATATGACAAATGAGCAAAACTCACGTCGTGATTTCTTTAAAAAAGCTTCTCTATCGGGGATTGCATTAGTTGTTTCGTCAACATTCTCTTTTGCCGGTTTACCCTTACTCGCTGACAAAATCACATTGAATAAGGCATTTGCGAAACTATCTGAATCACAGCTTACAGGCCAGTCAAAACAATTACCTCTGCCTTATGCTTATAATGCATTGGAACCATCTGTCGATGCAAAAACAATGGAGATTCACTATACAAAACATCATGCAGCCTATACCAAGAATTTGAATGAAGCAACATCGGGACCAGAATATGCTTCGAAGACACTTTTTCAGCTATTTTCTGAAATAGAGAAATACCCTGTTCCTGTAAAAAATAATGGCGGCGGTTTTTATAACCATTTATTGTTTTGGACTTTAATGGCACCCATATCAGGTCAGGAACCACAAGGAGATTTGTTGAAAGCAATCAATAACGGTTTTGGAAGTGTCGATAAATTTAAGGAAGTTTTCGGTAATGCCGGAAAAAAACAATTTGGCAGTGGATGGGCTTGGCTTTTGGTTAATGAAAACGGAAAATTAGTCATAAGTTCAACACCTAATCAGGAGAATCCGTTGATGAGTACAACCGAAGTACGCGGTATTCCAGTGCTGACACTCGATGTATGGGAACATGCCTATTATTTGCAATACCAGAATCGCAGGCCGGAATACGTCGATGCTTTCTGGAAGATTGTCAACTGGAAAGAAGTTTCACGTCGTTATGATGAAGCTATAAATGCACTGAAATAGTCAATTCCTGTTGTTTATTAAGGAAATCGAAATCCCCGGGATATCCGCCTTTAAAGGGATATTTCCGGGGATTTTAGTATGGTTCAAAATTAGAATTATCAAATAAATGGAATTTCACTTTAAATTTTAATAGTATCTAACGCCTTTTTGATTCGCGAAATGGTTTCAGCCTGACCAATTAAATCACAAATTTCGAATATGTCGGGACCAAAACTGCCGCCAACGAGGCAAAGCCGTAATGAATTCATGACAGTACCAAAATTCCACTCTTTTGCCGTTACGAATGCAGAGAATGGTTCTTTAATTTCTGGAGCATTCCATTGTTTTATGGTTTCGAAAAACAATACAATCTCATCCATGATCACAGGAACATCATCTTTCCATCGTTTGGCCACCATTTTTTGGTCATAAGTGGTTGGTGCCTGAAAAAGAAAGTAACTTTGATCCCAAATTTCAGAAACAAAATTGCATCTTTCCTTTACCATTCCACAAACCCTGGTTGCCATTGTCTGTTCCGCAATAATTCCTTTCTCTTTTAGATAAGGAAGTAAGAGTTCACCTAATTCTTCGTTACTCTTCTTGATAAAATACTGATGATTGTACCATTTTGTTTTCTCTGGATCGAAACGTGCTCCCGAATGTCCGACTCTTTCGAGCGAAAATCCTTCGCAAAGCTCTTCCATTGAGAAGATTTCCTGTTCGGTACCCGGATTCCATCCCAATAACGCTAACATATTGATAAAAGCATCGGGAAAAAATCCGTCTTCGCGATAACCACGAGATATATCTCCTGTTTCAGGATCTTTCCAAAGAAGCGGAAAAACAGGAAATCCCAATTTATCGCCATCTCGTTTACTGAGTTTTCCTTTTCCAACCGGTTTTAATATTAACGGAAGGTGTGTAAAGCGGGGCATCGTATTTTCCCAACCAAGTGCGCGGTACAAAAGCACATGCAATGGCATCGAAGGGAGCCATTCTTCGCCACGAATTACATGTGAGATTTCCATCAGATGATCATCCACCACATTGGCAAGGTGATAGGTCGGCATCCCATCGCTTTTAAATAAAACTTTGTCATCAAGTGTTGATGTATTGAAAGTAACGCTTCCACGGATTAAATCCACTTCGGTTACATCAAGATTATCGGGCATTTTAAAACGGATCGCATAATGGATCGATGATGCAAGAAGCGTTTTACATTCATCTTCTGAAAGGGAGAGCGAATTTCTCATCCCGCATCGTGAAATTGCGTTATAAGTAAATGTTTCACCCTTTTCTTCAGCGCTTGTACGTGCCTCGTCAAGCTCTTCAGGGCTATCGAATGCATAATAAGCATTCCCACTCGCGATCAATTGATCTATATATTGGCGATAGATCTCTTTTCGTTCACTTTGACGGTAAGGTGCAAATGGGCCACCTTGTTTTGGACCTTCATCGACCTTCATTCCACACCATTCCAGTGCTTCCTGTATATATTCTTCAGCGCCTGGCACATAACGCCCCTGATCTGTATCTTCTATTCGAAGCAGGAAATCGCCGCCGTGTTTTTTAGCAAACAAATAATTAAATAATGCTGTACGAACACCTCCAATATGAAGCGGTCCTGTTGGACTGGGGGCAAAACGAACCCTGACTCTTCTTTCGCTCATGACAATCTATATTGAAATACCTTTATATTTTGCAAATATAGGGATTTAGGGTTGAAAAGGTGAGTAAAATAGTTTATGGTTTAACCGCAATGCGGTAGTTGATATCTTTATTCCAATGTTTTTCCAATGCTTCAATTGTAGCGCAAAAATTTGAATAAGGTATTCTTCCGCTTCATCATTGAATATTTGTGAGTTCAGGCCCTTCAGAAACTATACAACGTCACTTGTCCACATTTTTAAATTTTTTTGCCACAATGTATAAAATCAGCAACGAAATTGCACCACCAGCAACTGATGCGATGATATCATTTACATCAATCATTCCAGTTCTGAACGAAATTTTGTACTCATTGATGATTGATCCGACGACGACAAAGAGAATCACCAATGAAGGGTATTTGAAGGGCTTAATCAAAAATATTTGTGAAAACCCGATAACATATAGGAAGCAAGATAATGTATCTGCCCAACTCATAACGCCAGTTTCGTTATTGCTGATGAAATCGCGGTAAAATACTTTTACAAAAAAGCCAATCGTTACGAATACGATTCCAATTATTAATGATGTTTTGTGTTTATCGTCCAGTATTATCATTCTCCAAGTTGTTTTTAATTGATCCGATAATTTCGCTGCATGTAATCACCTTAATAGGGAAAGCAGCCGGAGTTAGTTCGCTCCATAACCAATTATAATGATCGATCAATGTTTTAGCATTCACAAAAGGCCGATCAGCTGTAGTATGACCATCTTTGACAACAGTTATATTGAAATCTTTTGTCAAAGCAGACTTAACAGTTGCATCGAAACAAAAATCGGTGGCACAACCTACAAAAAAGAGATCGTTTACACCTAATTTTTGAAGTACGACCTTCAATTCGGATTGATAAAATGAGTCGTTTATCGTTTTCTCTACATAGATATCTTCAGGCATTTGTTTTAGTTCTGATATTATTTCCCAATCAATGGTTCCAGGAATGTAATCTCCTTCTTTTGTTCCATTGTGACGAATAAAAATCACTTGATCACCGTTATTACGAAAAAATTCCGATATTTGATTTATTATTCCAATTACGCCGTTGGTATCATAACGTGGAGTAGCCTGCGTGAAACTCCCCGCCTGCATATCTATGATCAATAATGCTTTCACAGCCATATTAATGTTGAATTTACGGAAATTAGAATCAAATACTGATCTCTCCTTCAAAGACATGATTGGCACTCCCTGTCATATAGACAATTCCGTCGATCCATTCTATGAGCAAATCGCCTAACGCAAGATGAACCGTAACCACTTTACCTGTAAGTCCATTTAATGATGTTGCAACTGCCGAAGCGCAACTTCCTGTACCACAAGCGAGTGTTCTTCCGGCTCCGCGTTCCCACGTTCTTACGTTGATTTCATGATCATTAAGCACCTCAACAAAGTTTACATTCGTGCCTTCCGTAAAAGATGGATGTTTTTCGATTAGTTTACCGATTTTAATGATTTCAGATTCATCGAATTGATTGACAAAAACGATCGTATGCGGAACTCCCATCAGCATACTTGTGATATTATAATCCTTATCTGCAATGTTTATCGTTTCATTGATCACATTACCTGCATCACCAATCATTGGAATAGCTGAACGCTCCAAATGAGGGGCTCCCATATTTACTTTTACAAATAAAACTTTTCCATCTTCAATGATTAATTCGGGAATCATTACGCCTGCACCTGTTTCAATTGTGAATGATTTGGACGTTTTGATCTGATTGTCGTATACATATTTTGCAAAACAGCGAATGCCATTGCCACACATGTCAGCCTCGCTTCCGTCCGAATTAATAATCCGCATTTTTACATCTGCAATCTCTGACGGGAGAATCAGAATAATCCCATCGGCTCCTATGCCTTGATGACGATCACATAATTTAATAGCCAACGCCTTCAGATCATATTTTAAGGGATCGATATCATTTATAAGGACAAAATCGTTTCCCAATCCATGCATTTTCTGAAATTTCATCATGTTATTCAACTATTTAATTATTGATTTCTTTATCTGACAATTTTCTTATCTTTATCTGAGAGTGCTATTGCTTGATACAAAGGAATAAAAAAACCAGCAATTACTGCTTAAAACCTTTTCTGTCACTAATAAAATACAATCATTTTATTTGAAGTACTTTAAGAAATTATTTCATTTCGTCACTTTTCAGGCTTGAGGCCATTTGTTATTTAATGAATATAAGGATTACCTGCTTGAGCTTAAATTAAACCCCATGATCTCTCTGACATAATTGCTTTGATTTTTCGAAGTTAGCTGTTCGAGTAATAAAAAGGCCACATCTGATGCCATAGCAGGATTCCAGGATGTGATTATATTGCAATCTATTACAATAGGTTCGTCAATTACATTGACAGTATAACTGGCCAATTCTTCAGTTCTTAATATATTGTTATTGTAAGTTGTTGCCCTGCGATTAATTAAAACACCGCTGCGGGCAATCGGCAAGGCTCCCACACAAACCGAGGCGATGGTTTTATTCTGGGCATTGAACATCCTGATTAATCTCAGAAATTCTTCGTTATAAGCATCCTTATAAAAGCCATACTCCTGGAATCCACCTGGTATTGCAAGGGCTTCATATTCATCAATTTCAACTTCATCAATCACATAATCAACAATTAATCGCTGGTTAAATGAACTTTTGATTTCGCGCCGTAACCCACACGAAAATAATTGGGTTGAGCCATCTCCATCAACCTGATTCCAACCAATCACATCAATAAATGCGCTTGCTTCGAGGGTTTCGAATCCATCCGCCAAAAGGAGCAATACTTTCTTCATATCTATATCTTTATCAATTAAAGCGTTATTAATTCGATATATAGTGATATTCCAGCTTTACAAATATTTTTAGGAGGATTTATTTGATTATTCTCAAATATCTGTCACTGAAACAAATCAAATCTTTCGTTTGTTCTTGTTCTATTTTGAAATATTGATGTCTAAGTCACAATTGCGTTCCTGTTTGTCGATTTCGGCTCCCAGACTCTTGTAAAATCCTATGGCAGGAGCGTTCCAATCGGATACCTGCCATCTTAATTTATGGCAACCAGATGTTTTCGCAAATGTGATCACTTCATTAATCAGAAGCTTCCCGATTCCTGCTCCGCGATAGTTTTCTTTTACGTAGAGATCATCCATATATAGTGATTTTCCGGTCCATGTGAAATAAGAGAAGAAATAGGTTGCATAACCTACAATCTCTTCTTTGTTTTTCACGGCTACAAAACAATTGAAATACTCCATTTCGGATTTCATTCGTTCAACTGAATTGGTTAAGCGTTCATCAAGATGCTCGAAATGTGCAAATTCTCTGAACATTTCCACAATTGCAGGGAAATCATCCTCCACGGCAGGTCTGAGGGTAATATTCATATCATTTTATTTTCAATTTTTAATATTGAGTCGAATGCGAAAATAATTAATTGTGATAAATTATTCTGGCATTCTTCCAACTTAAATTTTTCAAGAATGGTTAAGAACCCAAGCATCGGTAAAATGTAAAAAAATAGATGAATCATTTTCAGATACAAAATTCATCGATGGATTGCACTAAAGCGTCACCAAATGCGACCACGTTTACCCTTTTCGAATGGCTTAAATGATACTTCCGCTTTACCAACTTCGGATTTTGTGTAATGTTTCTGTAATCTTTGTGTAATGTTTCTGTATCTATTATTACAGAAATATTACTACAACCTTACACATACAGACTTAAAAGTATGAAGGAAGTATGGCGAAAGTAACAGGAAGTTGAAAGTTTTATATTTTATACAGGCAAATAAATTCAAATTCGCTTTATAAAAATATAATCATGGAATCACAGATTTTAAGGCCACTATTTTAATCTGTATGCAATCAAACAGGATGATTAAATTCAGAAAATGAATATGTAAGTACCCGAATATATTATGTATGGTCATATTCAATCCTTCTTGTATTTTGATTATCATTCATAATTCACTTTTCATAAAATTCAATTGGTAGCTTGTCTGGATCAAAGGTGAAAAAAAAGTGTTTCCCGGTAAATTGATCAATTCGGATTGCTTCACATACGATTTGCTGTTCAGTTAGCTCATTGTGAATGTCTTCAACACAATCAGTTTCGAAAGCAAGATGGCGTAATCCGCATGCTTCGGGATTTGATGGGCGTTCGGGTGGATTCACGTAAGTAAAAAATTCAATCACATAATCCCCGTTTAACGATAGGTCAACTTTCCAGGAATTTCGCTCTGCCCTAAAGACTTCTGATTTGATTGTTAGCCCTAATATTTTGGTGTAAAAGGCTTTCGACTGCTCATAATCTGAGCAGATGATAGCAATATGATGAATTTTGTTGAGGCGCATCGTTGTTAAAATAGAATGTTTTGAAATTAGGTCGAAAATACGATAAACTTTTGAATTTGCTCATATTTAATCAGTCGAACAGCAATTAATTTGTATGAAATCTGTTTATTCATAGGCTATTTCATATGGCAAAAGCCGCGCGTATAATCAGGTATATATTAATGAACGGTTTCATCTGGCTTATTTCACTTTACAATTTTCGTGTATGTACACGATTTTAAAATATATCAAGTATTTTATCGTTCAAAATGCTTTCATTTTATTATTTTTGACATTTCAATTTCATTCATCCCTGAAATACTGTTTTGATTAAATCGTTTGATCTATTGCAAGAGTAATATTCGGGAAAACAAACAAATTAACAAATGAAAAAAACACTCATTTTATTAGTTATCGTATTAATTGTTGTCACTTCACATGTGGTAAGGGGACAGGAGCAGCGCCCAGGGCAGCGGATGCCTCCCGAAACGGGCGAAAAGTTTAAAATAGGGATGGCTGGCTTCACATTTCTTAAGTTCGACATTGATAAGGCACTTGCGACCTTGAAACGCACCGATGTACACTATCTTTGTATTAAGGATTTTCACCTTCCGATGACAAGTACGGATGACCAGATTGCTGAATTTCAGGCAAAGCTAAAGGCAAATGGAGTTACAGGTTACGCTGTGGGTCCAATTTATATGAAATCGGAGGCTGATATTGACAATGCTTTTGCATACGCCAAAAGGGTTGGAGTAAGATTGATTATTGGAGTACCCAATTACGATTTGCTCCCTTATGTCGACAAAAAAGTAAAGGAATACGACTTTCGGCTTGCAATTCACCTTCATGGACCTGATATTGCCACTTATCCCGATGCTGAAGATGTATGGAATCATGTTAAAGACCTTGATCCTCGAATTGGTATGTGTCTGGATATTGGTCATGATACACGTAATGGTAAGGATCCGGTAGCTGACCTCGAAAAATATCAGTCACGAGTATTTGATATGCATATTAAGGATGTAACCGGAACTACTAAACTTGGTTATTCTCTTGAAGTTGGCCGGGGTGTTATTAATTTTCCTGCTCTTGTAAAGATGCTTCGCAAAGTGGGTTATTCAGGCGTTTGTAGTCTCGAACATGAGAAAGATATGACTGATCCTTTTATGGGAATTGCAGAATCAATCGGTTATTTCAGAGGTATTATCGAAGCTACAAAATAAAATGGGAACAGTTTTATTGCGACCCTAAGAATTTCTTTATTAATTGTTTAAAAGAGATCCCCCTGTCATATCATGACAGGGGGATCTCTTTTAAAACGGTAATCAGGCCTTTATTTAATGCTTGTTATTATTAGTGAATTATATTATTTTGTCAATTTGAATGAAACCAAACAGCAAGTTGAATTGTTTTAAGCAAATAAATTCAAGTTTGTGAGTGTGAATATGGTCTAAAGTTGTAAATAGTTAGACTATTAGACATTTAAAGCGCCGGTATTATGAGTTTTTACACTTTGAAAGGTCAATAAATCGTTAAGAATCGACAAATTATCAACCAGTTATTTAAAATAAACTATATTTGCGACAAAATTAGTGCAGTGATAATGTGTTATTTACATTATCTTTTATATGAAATTTGACAATATGGAGACACAAGGATATAAAATCAGGCAATCGGGAAATTCCGGGCCCGCATGGAAAAAGATCATCGTTGAATCGAATGTTCCTGAAGAACTTAAAACGCTAAGAGACCTGTCAAGAAATCTTTGGTGGGTATGGAGTGACGAGGCAAGGGCGTTATTTTGCGAAATCGATCCTGTTATTTGGGAAGAGTGTGAGCACAATCCGATTGTTTTACTCGAAGAAACAAGTTTGGAACGATTTGAAGAACTGAAATCAGACCAATCATTTAAACTTCGAATGAATACAGCAGAATTGCTGTTGGACAAGTATCTGAATGACCGGAAGAAATTGCTTGGGCCTAAAATCGCCTACTTTAGTATGGAGTTTGGCTTGCATTCAAGTCTTAAAATTTATTCCGGAGGTCTTGGTGTTTTGGCAGGTGACTTTTTAAAAGAGGCAAGTGACTCAAAAGTTGACATGACTGGTGTTGGACTTCTCTATCGGTTTGGCTATTTCAAACAGATTATTTCTGCACAAGGAGAGCAGATTGCTCAATACGATGCTGAACATTTCTCAAAGATACCTATTCAACCTGTAATGGATGAGAATGGTTGGGTAACCATTGGAATCGATATGCCAGGACGAACAGTTTATGCACATGCATGGGCCGTTAAAATTGGAAATGTTACCTTATATCTTCTTGATACCGATTATGATGCCAATCAGGACCCTGACAGATTCATTACGCATCACTTATATGGTGGAGATAATGAAAACCGGTTAAAGCAAGAGATGGTGCTTGGTTTGGGTGGAATAAAGTTATTGGAAAAGATCGGAATTAAAGCTGATATATACCATTGTAATGAAGGACATGCTGCTTTTATTGGGCTTGAAAGGATAAAAAACCTCATGGAGACTTCAGGATTATCATTCCCCGAAGCGCAGGAAATGATAAGAGTTTCTACACTTTTTACTACTCATACACCAGTTCCTGCAGGTCATGATTCTTTTCATGTCGATCTTTTCAAACTATATATGGGCAATATGGCCCCGAAATTGAAGCTCTCACTTGACGATTTTCTTTTCCTTGGCAAAGCATCAACATATGACGACCATTATAATATGAGCTATCTTGCATCAAATCTTTCACAACAGATTAATGGTGTAAGCATGTTGCATGGAAAGATCAGTAAAGAGTTACTTTCCGAATTATACAAAGGGTTTTTACCTGAGGAACTTGAAAATATAGGCTATGTTACAAATGGTGTTCATTATCCTACATGGGCTGCTCCTGAATGGAAATCAATTCATGATAAATTTTTAAAGCCTGAAAAACTTGCGGAAGATATTCATGACTATGATGAAGAGGAGGAGACCAGGGCATGGCGAAATATCTATAAAGTTCAGGATAGTCAGATCTGGGAAACTAAATCAAAATTGCGCGAAGGTTTAATAAATTATATAAAACAGCGTTTTTCAGATACACATGTACAACGGAACGAAAATCCGAAATACATTGCCGAGGCTACATCAAAATTAAATCCCAAGGCCCTGACAATCGGTTTTGCACGTAGATTTGCCACTTATAAGAGAGCACATCTCCTTTTCCGTAATCTCGACCGCCTGGCACGCATAGTGAATAATCCGGAACGACCAGTACAATTTTTATTTGCAGGTAAAGCACATCCGGCTGACAAAGCAGGACAGGATCTGATAAAATTCATTTTCGACATATCTAAACGTCCCGAGTTTATCGGAAGAATTCTTTTCATTCAAAATTATGACATGAACCTTGCGAAAATGTTGGTTCAGGGTTGTGATGTCTGGATGAATACACCGACACGCCCGCTTGAAGCATCCGGAACTTCGGGTGAGAAAGGGGTTATGAATGGTACACTACATTTCTCTGTTCTTGACGGATGGTGGGTTGAAGGATATAAGAAAGATGCAGGTTGGTCGCTTCCACTTGAGAAAACATTTGATAACGACGAGTTACAGGATGAGCTCGATGCTGAGGCTATTTATAGCATCTTTGAAAATGAGATTATTCCGGCGTATTATTATAGGAATGAGAAAAATGTCCCAAGTCGCTGGGTTGATTTTATTAAAAATACATTCGCTGATGTAGTTCCTCACTTCACGACCCGTCGTATGATGAAGGACTATTTCAACCGATATTATATACCACTTTCAACAAGGCTCGAAAGATTAAAGGCCGATAATTTCTCGAAAGCAAAAGAAATAGCTGCTTGGAAAGATAGAATTCTTACCGTTTGGGATCAGATTGAAGTTGTGAATATACAGCTTGCCGATGGTATAACCAATACGTACAAAATGGGTCAGAATTATCCATCACAAATAGTTCTTGACTTAAAGGGTTTATCAGCGAGTGAAATTGGCGTTGAAGTAATTATTGCGACAGGTACTGAGCATCCTGAATATGTTGAAAGACACGAATTTACTCCTGGTAAAGAGGCGAATGGACTGACACATTATTCACTTAGCCTTACATTGACAAAACCAGGATCTTATAATTATGGTGTCCGAATTTTCCCTAAAAACAGTGAACTTCCAAATCGGCAGGACTTTAGAATATTAAGGTGGATTTAATTTCTACTTCAATAATTTGTAAAAAATAACCCTGGACACAAAGGAGGGCACTGAAAAAGTATCCCTCATAAAAATAGTCCGCTGAAAATTAGCTGGCAGATGAAGACCTATCCTTCATCTGCCAGCTTTTTTTCTATCAGTGCGAAGTGCAAATTTTTATATCA
>Ga0118677_10007882_pt1 | contig 17369 bp, 14 predicted proteins | sample AliMusrvi5mmetaG_FD_86154 | JGI IMG/M metagenome (GOLD analysis project Ga0118677, IMG submission 86154) | reverse complement strand
CGCGACGACCGCCTGGCGACCGTGGCTGTCTGGCGGAGCCTGGTCACCACGAACTTTGTGCGACACACGCCGGTGTGGGCCTGTTGCGCGGTGGAGCAGATGCTGCTCGAGCAGCACCTGCCTTTCACGATTCTGCTGGATTGCCATCTGGCGGCGCGCGCGTCCGGCAGCCGCGTCGTGGTTCTGCCGATGTCGAGCTGCGTGTCGGACGAACAGGCCCGGCTGCTCTGCGCGTACGTGCGGGAGGGCGGCGGCTTGCTGCTGCTCGGCGACGCGGGCCTGCGCGACGAACGCACCTGCACCCGTTCGACGCATGCCTTTGCCTCGCTGTTCGATGCGGGGGCGCTCTCCGGACTCGAACGGATCGGCCCGCCCCACTATGTGCCAGAACCGGACGTTTCCCGCCTGCGGTCCATCCTGCGGGTGGAAGTTGGCAAGGGGCGTGTCAGCCTCGTGCCCCGGCTGACGCCCATGCACGAACTGGACCTCACCCGCGACCCCTACCTGCCGTACCGGAACGTGATGCCCAAGGACGTGTTGCCGCCGGCGAACGAAGGGGAGGTCATGGACGAGCTGCGCTGGCTGCTGCGGGACGATTGCGGCGTGCGCATCGAAGGGCCGCGCACGACGCTGGTCGAGTATTGGCGGCAGGGGCAGGATCTGCTGATTTGCTGCGCCAATCTGCTGCCGGACCAGGACGGCGGACCGCTGCGCGTGTTCCTGCCGGGCATCCGGACCAGGACCGCCACATGGCTTCGCTATCCCAATGCAGAGGTCCAGACTGTGGCGGTCCGCGACGGCGTGTTGGATCTGCCCGCGTGTCCGCGGTTTGCGGCGGTGCGCGTGACGCCGGGCGCAAGGCCGCGGTGACGGTTCCGATTCGAGCGTCTCCCATACCCGATCAAAACGGAGAAATATTGACCCACAAACGCATCGGCATTATTATATTCTATTATTTACCGATGCATGATGACCCCGCATGGAAGCATATTGAGACGCAACATGGATGATTCGACCCTGCAAAATGCGATGCGCCAATTTTGCGCATCCCGTGCCCGAAAAATAGCCATTTCTCTCTGGAAAGAAGCCCGGCGCATGGATGCCCCGGCCGTGCAACGCACGGTGAACGTGGCGCTGCGGCACCTGAAGAACGCGGGCATCGCGGACGCCCGGGTCGTATCGATGCCGGCGGATGGCAAGACCAGTGTCGGTGGCTGGCTGATGCCCGTCTCCTGGTCCGTGCGCGACGCGCGTCTGGAGATCGATCACGCATCCAGCGGGACAATCGCGCTGGCCGATTATCAGACCGTGCCGCAGAGTCTCGCGGTTTACAGTCCGTCGACGCCGCACGAAGATTGGGCGCGCGGGGAGGCGATCTCCGTTGCGCTGCCGGCCGGGCAGAGCGAATGGACGCCGGAAGCGCTGGCGTCCGTGGGGAAAAAACTGCGGGGGCGCTTTCTTTTTCTGCTTTCCGGCAGTTGCTCTCCGCGTTTCAACGAATGGGCCGCGCGGCAAGGCGCGCTGGCCATCCTGACGATTTGTCCCGGAACAATCCGGACGGCTTCCCGTTTTCTCAACTATGCGGTTCCTTTTGCCGCGGACCGGCCCTGCATTCCCTGCTTTTCGCTGGCGCCAGCCGCCGCCGCCCGGTTGCAGCGGATTTTGCGACTGGAGCCGCATGCGCCCTTGCGCGCCCGTGTGCGCGCGCAACGCGAAGCCGGAATTCTGCCCGTGCTGACCGGCTCTGTCGGACGCGGGGATCCCGCCGTCTATGTCTGTGCCCATATCGACGAGCCCGGCGCGTTGGACAACGCCTCCGGTTGCGCCGTGGCCATTGAGGCGCTGCGCGTAATGCAGCATTTGACGACGTCGCGCGTCGTGCCGCCGCAAATCCGGGCCGTGCGATTCTTCTTTTCCACCGAGGTGCGTGGTATCCAGGCCTGGGTCAACCGGCAGCGGCATCCGTTGCCCCTGCTGGGCGGCATCAACCTCGACATGATTGGCGAGGACTCCGCGCGCGAGCCGGTTCCCATCCGCATCTGCCAGGGATTTCGTCACCGTCCCCATTTTTTCCCGCAACTCTTGAATCAGGCGGTCAAAATGGCCAATCGGTTGGTTGGCCGGATGCCGACCGAGCCGCGCTTCAACTGGGTGAGCGACAGTCTACTGACGTCGCACGACTTGATCGGGCACGTGTCCATCGAGCAGAAGACGGGACGGACCTACCACACGTCCGCCGACACGCCGCGGATGCTGGCTCCGCGGACGCTGGCCTGGTCCGGCGCCGCCGTCGTGGCGTTTCTGGTTCGTGCCACGCGAGAGGACAACCGGATGCTGCTGCGTTTGGCGCGACGCACGCAGGGCGCTGCGCAGAAGGCGTTGGCGCAAGGCACGGAGACCTCCGTCGTGGCTGCCCGTCGTGCCTTGGCGGAAGTGCGCACCATCGAACCGGCCCTGCAAATGCCGGTGATCTTTACCGGCTGGCGCACACCGGACGAGTTTTACCGGGCCGGCGTGCGGCGCACGACCGGCTGTTGGCCGGCGGTTGAGCAGCGCGAGACCCTGCGGAGTCTGGTCCGGGACTTGGGATCCGGGTTGCGGGCGCGCGCGGCGCATTCCGTGTCCGCGCATCCGGAAGCCTCCCGCATGGTCCCTCAAGCCTTGTTTCAAGGCTATCTGAGCTTTGAGGATCAACTTTCGGCGCGCGCCGTGGCGGATCTCAAGCGGGAAACGGGGCTGATTCCGGCCTGGAGCACCGATGCCTGGGCTTGGATGCTGGCCTCCTGTTTCCGTGGCAAGCAGACGCTGGCCGAGATCGTGGCGGATCTGCAAGCGCTCGGAATTCCGGTCGATATCGAACGGGCCGTGCAACTGACACGCTATCTGGAAAAAATCGGCCGTGTCCGGTTGCGTCCGATCCTCACTGGCCGCGATTTTCGGAGGACGTTTCTGGCGGCTGGCGTGAAGCGGGGCGGCATTCTGATGGTGCACGCCTCGTTAAGCCGGTTTGGCTACGCGCAGGACGGCTCCGCCACCGTTGTGCAAGCGCTGCTTGACGTGCTGGGACCGCGGGGTACGCTGGCGATGCCGACGCACAGCAACAGCGTGTTGGGCGATGCGCCTTACAATCCCCGGACCTCTCCCTCCCTGGTGGGTGCCGTCACGGAATATTTTCGCCGGCAGCCGGGGGTGCTCCGCAGTCTGCATCCCACCCATTCCGTGGCCGCGTTCGGACCGGCTGCCAGAACCCTGACCGAATCGCATCGGCCGCCTCTGGCGCCTCTTGCGCGCGAAGGATTCTGGGGCCGGCTGTATGACCTGGACGGCGATATTCTACTGCTGTGCCCGATCCGGAACGCCACGGTTTTCCATGTGGGGGAGACCTGGGAGGAACTGCCGCAAGCGTTGCTCGTGGCGCACAGCGTGGACGCAGCCGGGCACCGGACCGTGCATGTGTTGCCCAATGCCCCGTGGCACGTGAACCATTTCGAAGCCCTGATGGCCCGCCCGTTGCTGCGGAAGAAAGTCATGCGGACAACGGCATTGGGGGACGATCGGATTGTTTTCGGACCGGCGCGCGCCATGAGCGACATCAGCGTGGCGGTCAACCGGCGCCGGCCGTGGGCGAGTCTCGGTTCGAATGGCGCCTGTTCCTGCTGGTATTGCCAGGCCTTGCGCGCCGGTTTGGCGGCGCGCGGCATTGTTTGTCCACGCTGAATCCGGTGGACGATTCCGATACGAAAGGATGAGCATGCAGACGGTACGAATGGGGATCATTGGCGTGGGCGGCATGGGGCAGGGGCACTGCAACAGCCTGAAAAAAGTGGAGGAGACGAAGTTGGCGGCGGTGTGCGACATCGACCCCGCCACCGCGGAAAAGGTCGGAACCGAGCAGGGTGTGCCGTTCTTCACCGATTACCGCAAGCTGCTCCGGTCGGGGCTGTGTGACGCGGTGATCGTCGCCACGCCGCATCCGGTCCGGCCGCCGATCGCCATTGCCGCGATGAAAGCCGGCCTCCACCTGCTCAGCGAGAAGCCGTTGTCGGAGCGCGTCAGCACGGCCGACCAGATGATCCGGACCGCGCAGGAGACCGGCGTCGCGTTTGCCGTGATGTTCCAGTTGCGTACCGACCCCGCGTTCGTCAAGGCGATCGAGATCGCGCGCAGCGGCGTGCTGGGCAAAATCTACCGCACGGCGATGATCTCGCCGGAGTTCCGCAACCAGACCTACTACAACTCGGCGGGTTGGCGCGCCAACTGGGTCGGCGAGGGCGGCGGCGTCATGCTCAATCAGGCGCCGCATATCATCGACCTCTTCATCCTGCTGGGCGGCATGCCGTCGAGCGTCTACGGCCGCACCGAAACCCGGCTGCACGACATCGAGGTGGAGGACCTGGCCGAGGCGCTGCTGACGTATCCGGACGGCGGGACGGGCTACTTCTACTGCTCGACCAACGAGCCCAAGCCGGGGCAGATGATCGAGGTGTTCGGCGACAAGGGAAAGCTCGTGTACCGCGATGGCGCGTTGCGCCTGTATACCTACCAGCAGCCGGTGCGGGAATTTTCGGCGACGTGCCCGAAGATGTGGGATGCGCCCCAGAGCACCGAACAGGTCATCGACGTGCCGAAGACGGAGTGGGGGCACTTCCTGATCCTGCGCAACTTTGCGCGGCACATTCTCCACCAGGAGCCGCTGCTCTCGCCCGGCGCGGAAGGACTGCGCTCGCTGGAACTCGCCAACGCCATCTGGTTGTCGGCGTCCCGGCGGCGTCCGGTGGACCTGCCCATCAGCCGCACGGCCTACGACGCGTTCCTGCGCGCCAAACGGAGGACGTCCAAAGACGCGCGCAAGGTTCTTTTGACGACACGCGAAACCGATCCGTGCCATAAGAATTGATGCCGTTTGTCGGGAGCGCGAAATGGCGGGAGCCCAAGGCCGAGCATCCGCAGTCACGGCCCAGCGGCGCCGCCGCCCCACGATCCGGCGTGTCCAGATCATCAAGTACCTGGAACGTGCGGCGCGACCTTACGGAAGTTTGTCATCGACGTTCAACCATAACTCGCACACCATTGGAAGTTGTCATGCGAGTGCAGATCTATCTCGGCAGCGTGCTGCTCGAATTCAACCGCTGGGCCAAGGAGCGCCTTCCGACCTTTCGCGTCAGCGAATGGGCGGATCGCAGCGCCGCGGCTGGGTTTGATGGCATCGAACTGTGGGAGAACCACTACGCGCGGACCGATCCTGCGGAACGGGCTGCGCTGCAAACGGCACAACTGCCGGTGACGATCTTCAACAGTTATGTGACGTTGCGCGCGGACGGGGAAACGGCCCGGCAGCGGGTGGCTGCCTTCGTCTGCGCATTGAGAGCCCCTGCCGTGAAGTTCAACGTCGGGGCCGACCCGGAGACCTTGGCGAGTGAGCTCCGCACAGCCCGGGAGTGGGCTGCGGGCATGCCGGGCGTGCGCTTGCTCTGCGAATGTCACCCCGGCACGGCCCTGGAAGATGCGGCCGCAGCGGCCGCAGCGCTGGCCGATTACCCGGAAATCGGCGTGATTGTCCACCCGTTCAGCCGCGCGGACCTGCCGGGCTGGTTGCGTCACCTGGGCCCGAAGATCCGGCACGCCCATGTGCAGGTGGTTGACGCACAGCAGCGGCGCCGGCGACTGTGCGACCAGCCGACCTTGGCGCGGGAACGGCTGGCGATGCTGCGGGAAGGCGGGTTTTCAGGCTCCTTGACCATCGAGTTCACGGCCGGGGTCGGCGCGGCGCCGGAGAACCGCGAGGCGCTCTTTGCGGCGGCCTGCGACGATCTGGCGTTTCTGCGTGAAAACGGATTCGGCAGTACAGGAGGAATACCATGAAAAAAATGAAGGCAGCCTTTTTCAATAACGGCGCGCTGATTCGCGGCGGCAGCAAGCTGGAGTATGTCTATGCGCGCGGACGCCGGGAGCAGGTGGCGGCCCTGACCGATCTGTATCCCGCAGTGGTTACCGGCGAGACCTTCCGTGAACACGCGGACAAGCTCGCGGACGTGGAGGTTGTTTTTTCCACCTGGGATATGCCGACGCTGACCGCCGCCGAGGTGGCGCGGCTGCCGGCCTTGCGCGCGGTATTTTACGCGGCGGGATCGGTCAAAGGATTCGCCAAGCCCTATCTGGAGCGGCAGGTGACCGTGTGCAGCGCCTGGGGCGCGAATGCCGTGTCGGTGGCGGAGTTTTGCCTGGGGCAGATCCTGCTGGCCTGCAAGGGGTACTTTCGCAATACGCAGGCCTGTCGCACGCCGGGCGGCAACAACCAGCAGACCGCCTTTCACGGGCACGGTTCGTACGGCGAAACGATCGCAATCATCGGCGCGGGGCAGGTCGGACGCCGCCTGATCGAATTGCTCCGCCCCTTTTGTCTCCAGATCCTGGTCGTGGATCCCTATCTCTCGGAGTCCGAGGCGTCGGACCTTCACGTGCGGAAAGCCACGTTGGAAACGGCCTTCCGCGATGCGTACGTGGTCAGCAACCATCTGCCGAACCTGCCGATGCTGCAGCAGGTGCTGAACGGGGCGCTGTTTGGGTCGATGCGGCCGGGTGCAACGTTCATCAATACGGGACGCGGCGCACAGGTGAACGAGCCGGAATTGATTGCCGTGCTTGCCAAACGGCCCGACCTTTTTGCGTTGCTGGATGTGACGGATCCCGAACCTGCAAGGGCGGACAGCGCGTTCTACCAACTGCCGAATGTGCAGCTTTCGACCCACCTCGCTGGCGCGCATGATGGCGAGGTCGTGCGCATGGCCGACACCATGATTGAGGAGTTCCGGCACTGGCAGGCGGGCGAGCCGTTGCGGTATGCCGTGTCGCTGGAAATGCTGGATCGCATGGCCTGACCCTGCCGGCGCACGGCGCGGCAAAGGAACTGAATATGGACGACATTCCGTGGTTATCCGCAGACCATTTTGCCCGAATACAAAACAGTGGTTTTACAGTGCATCCCGCCAGAGCATGACCGCCACGGCACGCATGCTGTTCGGCAAGAAGAATGGCTAACCAGGAGAGGGTTTCAACTACAACACGGCTTTCGCTCCCTGTTTGCCGCGGCCACGGCCTCGCCCGCCAGCGTTTCGATCGTCTTCCAGCTCTTCGCGGCGATGAGTTGCCGGCTCACCATCCAGGATCCGCCCACGGCGGCGACCGTTGGCAGCGCCAGGTAGTCGCGCAGGTTCTTGCTGTCGATGCCGCCGGTCGGTACGAAGCGTACGCCGGTATGCCCGAACGCACCCGCCAGCGCCTGGAGCGCCTGGACGCCACCGCTCGCCTCCGCCGGGAAGAACTTCAATACCCGACATCCCAAGTCCAGTGCGCGGGAAATTTCCGTTGGCGTCACCACGCCGGGAATCATCGCCAAGCCACACTCTTGCGCGCGGCGCAGCACATTATCCGAAAGTCCCGGCGCAACGCCGAAAATGGCGCCTGCATCGCGGGCGCGCGACACCTGCTCCACGGTCAGAAGCGTGCCGGCGCCCAGAACCATCTCCGGGAAGCGCTGTGCGATGTTGCGGATCGCCTCCTCGGCCGCGGCCGTGCGGAACGTCACTTCGATCACGTTCAGCCCTGCGGTCAGCAATGCCTCGCACAACGGGATCGCCAGATCTGCCTGCTCAATCACCACCGCCGGAAGCAGCCGCTTTGCCAGCACCTGAGCCATCGGAGACGAATCTTCCGTTGCTTTGCTTGTTTGCATGATGTCCTTTCCTCTTCGGCACGTGCCACGCTACCGGATCTTTTGCTCGAAGGTACTGCCAGTCCTCCATCGCCCCCAGGCCGGTTTCAACAGCAGCAGGCCGACTTGACGCCCTGTTTCCCGGATGATAACATAAACCAATTTTCTAACTACAGGAGAAACATGCGCCGTCGCCCGCCCCACTCGATCCCGGACCGCGAACTGAACGGCATGTTCGATTTCTCCGTGCTGCGCAACCTGCGCCAGCGCGAAGGATGGACCATCGCGGATCTTTCGGCCCGCACGCGTGTTTCGCCGGCCGTCATTTCCAAACTGGAACGTAACCAGACATCCGCCGAGTTGTCCACACTGTTTTGCCTGAGCCGCGCCTTCGGGCTGAACGTCACGGACCTGCTGCATCTGGCTGAATCGCGCACCGCGCATCGCGTGGCCGAGCGCACCCATCGTGCCGGCGCCTTCACCTTCCGTCAGGTCGATTACGGCAACCTCCGTGCGCTGGTGGGGCGCGCCAAAACCGGCGGATCCGTATCCAACCCCGAGGTTCACCGCGACGATTATGAGCTTTGCTGGGTGCTCTCCGGACGCGTGCGCATCACCCTGCCGCAGGAGCAACACGAACTCGCCGCCGGCGACTGCGTGCAATTCGATGCCATCCTGGAACATGCCTACGCCGTGCTGGAGGATTGCGAAATCTTGATCCTGCACTTGCGGAAGGAAAAACGGTTTTAGGAGAGTCATTGGTCAGTAGTCATTGGTGCCATTCAGGAGGCCTTCAACATGCAAATCTCCGATCTTGCGCTCATCCCCGGCCGGCGCTATCCGGCCCGCCGCCTGACACAAAACTGGGTGGGCGGCGCTTCGCCCGTCCAGGCGCGGAATTTCTCTGTTGGCTCCGTCACCCTCGACGCAGATGGAGGGCAGGTTCCCTGGCATAACCAGGAACAGGAAGAGGTCTATTTCATCCTCGATGGCGAAGTCGAGGTCTGCCTCGGAGCCGAACGCCGGATACTCAAACCCGGACAGGCGGTCTATATCCCCAACGGCATGTTTCATCAGGCCACCAATGTGGGCAAGACTGCGGCGCGCATGCTTTACTGCTACGGTCCGGCAGGTCAGGTCGCCCACTGGAAACAGGAACTGGAAGGCACGCTGCCCAGGGCAGGCGTGGAGGCTCCACCGCTTCCGGCCGGCGCACGGCCACAATGCACGGAGAAGCCATGAACGAACCCACGATTCACAAAGTCGGCGTCATTCTGAACGGCGTCACGGGACGCATGGGCACGAACCAGCACTTGCTGCGTTCGATTGTGCCGATCATCCGGCAGGGCGGCGTCAAGGTTTCGCCCACCGAAGCAATCGTGCCCGATCCCATCCTCGTGGGCCGCAACCCGCTGAAATTGGCGCACGTGGCGGCTCAAGCCGGCGGATGGAAGTGGACGACCGATCTTGACGGCGTGCTGGCCGACCCTGCGTATTCGGTCTATTTCGACGCGCAGGGCACAAATCAGCGTGTGCCATCCGTCTCGCGCGCCATCCGCGCCGGCAAGCACATCTACTGCGAAAAGCCCACCGCCACCAGCACCAAGGATGCCTATGCACTCTACACGCTGGCCAAAAAGGCCGGCGTGAAGCATGGCGTCGTGCAGGACAAACTCTGGCTGCCCGGGTTCCTGAAGCTGAAAACGCTCATGGACCGCGGATTCTTCGGCCGCATTCTTTCGGTCAAGGGCGAGTTCGGCTACTGGGTTTTCGAGGGCGACACGGTGCCCTCCCAGCGCCCGAGCTGGAACTACCGCAAAGAAGATGGCGGCGGCATAATCATCGACATGCTCTGCCACTGGCGATATCTCATCGACAACGTCTTCGGTCCGATTCGTGCGGTGAACTGTCTGGCTGCCACGCACATCGCGAAGCGCATCGATGAACAGGGCAAACCGTTCCAGTGCACTGCTGACGATGCCGCGTACGCCACGTTTGAACTTGAGAATGGCATCATCTGTCATTTCAACTCGTCGTGGTGCACCCGTGTGCGGCGCGACGACCTGCTCACCGTGCAGGTGGACGGCACCAACGGCTCGGCTGTGGCTGGGCTGCGCGACGTGTGGATCCAGCCGTACGGCGCCACGCCGCGTCCGGTTTGGAACCCCGACGTTCCGCAGGCGGTGGACTTCTATGGCACCTGGCAGAAGATGCCCGAACAGCAGGAGTTTGCAAACGCCTTCCAGGTGCAGTGGGAACTCTTTCTGCGGCACATTGTGCTGGGCGAGAAATTTCCCTGGACCTTGCTGGAAGGCGCCAAGGGTGTGCAATTGGCGGAGAAGGGGCTGGAATCGTCGAGAAAGCGCAAATGGATCACGCTGCCAAAACTGAAGGCGTAACGGTTCAACTAAAAGAGCAGTACAGACATGAAACCCATTGCACTCGTCACCGGCGGCAGCCGCGGCATCGGACACGGCTGTGCGCTGGCGCTGGCACAGTCCGGTTTTGACCTCGCGATCGGCGGCCGGCGGCCGGAGTCCGAATGCACCCCCGCGCTCGATGCCCTGCGGCAGGCGGGCGCCGTCGTGCTGTATGCCGTGTGCGACGTGGCGGACGCCTCCCAGCGCTCCGGACTGCTCGCGGCAATCAAGGCGCGCTTCGGCCGGTTGAACGTCCTGGTCAACAACGCCGGCATCGCGCCCAGCGAACGGCGCGATATCCTCGAAGCCACGGAGGAGAGTTTCGAGCACGTCGTGCGCACCAATTTGCAGGGCCCCTATTTTCTGACGCAGGCAGTCGCGCGCTGGTTGATCGAACAGAAGCAAGCCGACGCCGCGTTTCACGGATGCATCGTGAACGTTTCGTCTATTTCATCGACCGTCGCATCGGTCAATCGCGGCGAGTACTGCATCTCCAAGGCGGGTGTGAGCATGGCCGCGCAACTCTGGGCCGTGCGGCTGGCGGAATTCGGCCTGCCGGTTTACGAAGTGCGCCCCGGCGTGATCGCCACGGACATGACAGCGGGTGTGCATCATAAATATGACCGCCTGATCGCGGACGGTCTGGTGCCCGAACGCCGCTGGGGGCAACCGGAGGATGTCGGGCGCGCCGTCGCAACCCTGGCCCGTGGCGACATTCCCTATGCCACCGGACAGGTCGTGGTGGTGGATGGAGGAATGACCCTGCCGAAACTCTAGTTTTCCCGCGCCGTGGCAGTTTGAGGAGCGATGTTCCGCCGCGCGAAATGGTTCTTTGCCTGATCGCGAGCAAGTTATGCAGAAAACCACAGGTGCCATCGCAGGCCGGGGCAATGCTCCCGTGCATACCTGCCACACACTCATTATTGGCAGCGGCGCCGCCGGACTGAACGCCGCGCTGCAACTTCACCGCAAGGGGATCACGGACCTGCTGATCGTGTCCGAGGGCCTGCAGATGGGGACATCCATCAACGCCGGCAGCGACAAGCAGACCTACTATAAACTAGCCATGTGCGGCGCGGAAACCGACGCGCCGAAGGTGATGGCGGAAACCTACATGGCCGGCGGCAGCATGCATGGCGATCTGGCGCTGATTGAGGCCAGCCTTTCCGCCCGTGCCTTTTTGCATCTGGTCAACCTCGGCGTCCCGTTCCCCCAGGATGCCTACGGCCAGTTCGTTGGATACAAGACCGACCACGATCCGCGTCAGCGCGCGACGTCGGTCGGGCCGTACACCTCCCGCGACATGTGCCGCGCGCTGATCCGTGAGATTCGGCAGTGTAAAATCCCGGTGCGTGAAGGCCGCGTGGTGGTGTCGCTCCTGACTTCCGGGGAGCAGGGGCGCAAGCGTGTGGTGGGCGCGGCCGCGCTGGACGAACAGGGTCAGTTGGAGTTTTACGGCGCGGAGAACGTGGTTTTTGCCGTCGGCGGTCCCGGGGGCCTTTACAAAACCAGCGTCTATCCGAATGTCCATACCGGCGCCATCGGCGTGGCGCTGCTGGCAGGCGCGGCGGCGCAGAACCTGCCGGAGTCACAATACGGACTCGCCTCGACCGGCTTCCGCTGGAATGTCTCGGGCACGTACATGCAGGTGATGCCGCGATTCATCAGCACCTCGGCGGATGGCCGGGGCGATGCGCGGGAGTTCCTGCCGCCCTATTTCGATTCCCCGGGAGCGATGAACTCCATGGTCTTCCGGAAGGGCTACCAGTGGCCGTTCGATGCGCGGAAGATCGTGGGCGGGTCGTCGCTCGTGGACCTTCTGGTTTACATCGAGACCGTGCGCAAGGGACGCCGAGTGTTTCTCGATTTCCGCGCGAACCCGGATGGCTTCCGCTTTGCGGATTTGAGTGCCGAGGCCCACACCTATCTCAAGAACTCCCAGGCGTTGCTGGACACCCCGATCGCGCGGTTGCGCAAGATGAACCCCGGCGCCATCGGACTTTACCGCGACCACGGCATTCACATCGCGCGCGCGCCGCTGGAGATCGCCGTTTGCGCCCAGCATAACAACGGCGGTCTGGCGGGCAACCACTGGTGGGAATCGATCAACCTGCAACACCTCTTTCCGGTCGGCGAGGTGAACGGTTCCCACGGTGTCTACCGTCCCGGTGGATCGGCGTTGAACGCCGGGCAGGTTGGCGGATTCCGCGCTTCAGACTATATCGCTGCGCGTTACCGCAAGCGCACCGTAAAGCCGGCGGCGCTGCGTGCCGCGATTGACGCGGCAAAAGCGGAACTCGCGCCGCTGTTGCGCGTGAAGTTGGCGACCGACTGGCGCGCCGAGCGCGAGGCGTTGCAGGCGCGCATGAGCCGCACAGCGGCGCACATCCGAGCGAGAAGCGACCTCGGGCAGGCTATGGCCGATGCCTGGGCACAGTGGCGTCGCCTGGAACGGGCCGGTTGCGCCGGTTCGCCGGAGGAAACCCGCGAGGCGCTTCGCAACCGGCAATTGTGTTTCGCGCACGCGGTGTACCTCGAAGCCGTGCGGTTTGCGATTGCCAGCGGCGTGGGAAGTCGCGGCTCCTGCATCGTACTCGACCCAGCCGGGACACGCGCACATGCGCGGCTCGATCCCGTGCAGTGGAGTTTCGCCCCTGAAAATAATGCCTTTTGCGAACAGGTGCTGGAAACCATCGCCACGCGCGACGGGAAAACAACCTCCCGCTGGGTGCCGTGTCGCCCCATGCCCGACTCGGACACCTGGTTTGAAACGGCTTGGGCAGCGTTCCGGAAGGGCGCGATTTATGAGCATCCGCAGGCGCTGCTGCCTGGAAACAAAGGGTGCACGAAGAATTCGTGGGCATCTGGAAAGAAGAGCATGTTTATGTCGACTGCATGACTTGGTGTCCCAGATATTGTCGCCCCGACAGAATCGTGCGGATGGCCGGAATCAATTCTTCGAATGCATGATCCTTGCGCACGTAACCCATCCCGCCCGCATCAAAAAAGGCCTTCACCAGCGGCGGGCCCGAGTGGTTGGAAAGCGCCACAACCCGTACGCCTGGCAATTTGTCTGTGATGTTCCGGCAAACCTCAATGCCGTTCCGCTGCGGCAGGAGAATGTCCAGCACGATAAAGTCGGGCTGCAGGGTCTGCGCGGCGGCCACGGCATCCTCGCCCGTCGCCACGTCCGCAATGACCAGCATATCGGCTTCCTGGTCGATCAGGCGCACCATCTCTTCGCGCGTCGGCCCATGATCATCCGCCAGCAGCACGCGGAAAGGCCTTTGTTTCGCGATCTTTGCTTCCGTCATCGTTCGTCCTCCGTATGTTGTCGTGAAACGCACCTGACATCAAGATGGCCCCAGAATAGGCGGAAAGGCATCCGCGCGTGTATCGGGGAACCCCCGAAACGTGCCCGCACAAAACCTGAGGGCCTCTTGCCCTTGGCCGTAGATGCGGGGCGCTTTTGTCCTCTTGACATTTCTCTCATTCATACGTATGTTTGAATCCATGCACAAGGACGGGAAAGCTTCTCCCACGACGACCGGCACCCGCGCGCAGTTGCTCGACGCGGCCGAGCGGCTGTTTGCCGCGCATGGGGTGGCGGCGGTCTCCGTGCGCGACATCATTCGCGAGGCGCGGGCCAACCTCGGCGCGGTGAACTATCATTTCGGCACCCGCCAAACGCTGGTGGTCGAGGTGTTCGAACGGCGCCTGATACCGGTCGATCGCGCGCGGCTGGATGCGCTGGACGCGCTGGAGCAGGAGGTGGGACGCGCTGCGCCGCCGCTGGAGAAGATCCTGACGGCGTTCATCCGTCCCGCGCTGCGGCAGGCGGCCGATCCGGCGCAGGGGGGGACGGCGTCCGCGCGTTTGCTGGGGCGCAGCTTGGGAGAACCCAACCCTGTCTTGGAAGCGGTGCTGCGGCGCCACTTCGAGCCGGTGGCGCGGCGGTTCGACGCGGCGATCGGCCGCGCCCTGCCGGACCTGCCGCGGCGCGAACTCATGTGCCGTATGCATCTCGTTGTCGGTGCGCTGCACCAGGAATTGCTGGCGATGGACCGTCCGCCGCCCCCGCAACTCCGCCGCCTACGGAGCCAGGCAAACATTGAGAAGCGGCTGGTGGCCTTTGCCGCCGCCGGCCTGCGGGCGTCCTTGCTGGTCGCCGCCCTTCTGGCGCTGGGCGGATGCTTCACGGCGGGGCCGGACTATCGGGCGCCTGCCACGCCGCATCCCGCCGCCTGGAGCGCTCCCGTTGCCCCGGACCTCGCGCCGCCGGCCAGCGGGAGCGCGCAAACGAACGCACTGGAACGCTGGTGGACGGTCTTCGACGATCCGATCCTGACCAACCTGATCGCCCGCGCGCAGGCCGGCAACCAGGATCTCCGCCAGGCCCAGGCGCGCGTGCTTCAGGCGCGCGCGGAATGGGCCATCGCCCGCGGCGACCGTCTGCCGGAGATTGCGGCCAACGGGTCCGCCGCGCGCACCCGCGCCAGCGGCCAGTCCGGATCGGGCAAGGCTTCCAACCGGTTCGCCAACAGCCTGGACGCCTCGTGGGAACTGGATTTCTTTGGCGGCAAAAGCCGCGCGATCGAGGCTGCCGACGCCACCTGGCAGGCGGCCCAGGAGGACTTGCACGACACGCTGGTCACCCTGTGCGCCGAGGTGGCGCTGAATTACGTGAACCTCCGCGCCTACCAGACGCGCCTGTCCATCACGGAGAGCAACCTGGCCTCGCAGGTCGAGACGTACGACATTGCCCGGTGGCGCTGCGAAGCCCGCCTGGCCTCGCAACTGGACGTGGAACAGGCCCGCCTGACGCTGGAGCAGACCCGCGCCACCGTTCCCACGCTGCGCACCAGCCTCGACCAGGCCAAGCACCGGCTCGCCACGCTGCTGGGGCTCGAACCGGGCGCGCTGTACACGCTGCTGGAGGAGCGCCGGCCCGTTCCCGCCGCGTCGCGGGAGATCGCCCTGCGGATGCCCGTGGACGTCATCCGGCAGCGTCCCGACGTTCGGCGCACCGAGCGCAAGTTGGCGGCGCAGACCGCAGAAATCGGCGTGGCGTCCGCCGCGCGTTATCCGACGTTCACGTTGAGCGGCGCGATCGGCCTGGAGGCGCTGGAGGCGCGCCACCCGGACATCGTCTTCGCCGGAATGCAGACCGGCGAGGCACTCGCCGAACATTACGCCTCGGCGGACATCTTTTTGTTTCCGAGCACCACCGAAACTTTCGGCAATGTCACGGTAGAGGCGCTGGCAAGCGGTCTGGCGGTCTGCGCCTACGATTATGCAGCCGCCGCCGAATACATTCGCGACGGCAAAAACGGATTGCTCGCGCCATTCGACAAAACGCAGGACTTCATCAATATTGCCGTGCGCGTGGCCACCAATGCGTCGCGCAGAAACGCTTTGGGGACGGCGGCGCGCGCAACTGCCGAAAAGATTGACTGGGAGGTGGTGCATGACATTTTCGAGGCAGCGTTGCGCGAAGTCATCAGCGGCCGCGCGCACACCAACGCGATCGAAAACCGCCTTTCCGCATGAATGCACCTGACGCGATGGATACCACCGCCAATCAGCCGCTGCCGGAAGGTCCGCGCAAAATCCGCTCGCTGTTTCTCTCCGACATCCACCTCGGCTCGCGCGCCTGCCGCGCCGACGAACTGCTCGATTTCCTGAAGGCCTCCGAGTGGTGGAGGATGTATGAGTCTGCGAATACATTCATCGTGGCGTGTGAGCACCGATGGAAGGAGAGCCAGAGTGGGGAACTGACTCCCGATCAATCGGAGTGGCTAACATGGGCGCGTAACATCTCAAATGATCTATCCCCGTTTGCCCTGGGATACCCTGAACCATCCAAGGATGGAGCCTTCAACCCGGAGGAGGTCCCTTTCGGAGGACCCTATCCTGAGATACGCGACTTTCCTCGGCCTCCGACGATGCCCAAGATCCCGCCGCCTGTCGTCGAGCAGAGAGGCTATGGGTACACGCCACCCCCGCCAACGCCCTATCCCTTCTGGCTCAGACACCAAGGCCGATGAGTGCCATGAACTCACAACCATCTGATGGATAGGTTGATATGTCGCAACTACTAATTATAAACGTTTTAGTAGTTGGCTAGTAGTTGCAGGATTCAAGACGTTCCATTTCGCCATATCTGGCGAAATATCTTGAATAAATCGATCAATTCGCCATATTTGACGCATTATGAAGATCTCTCTGGAGATGAATGATAGTGCGATCCTCCGGGAGCTCGGGGAGAGACTTGCCTATGCCCGGCTGGAGAGGAATCTGACGCAGGCGTCGCTGGCTGAGCAGGCCGGAGTCGCCAAGCGGACGCTCGAGCGGCTGGAGTCCGGCGTGGTGGCGGCTCAGCTCTCCGCGTTCCTCCGTGTCTGTCGGGTGCTCGGTCTGCTCGATCGCCTCGATGCCCTGATCCCGGAAGCCAAGCCCGGCCCGATGGAGTTGCTCAAACTGCAGGGTAGGAAGAGGCAGCGTGCTTCGAAGGCCTCTGTCCAGAAATCTGCCAGGGTCAAGGAGGGCTCCCGCTGGAGCTGGGGGGATCCATCATGATTGCGGAGGTACGGCTCTGGGGCAGAACGATCGGGGCCGTCTCGATGGACGCTGGGCGGGAGGTTGCCTCTTTCCAGTATGATCCGGAGTTCGCCGGGAGCGGGATCGAGATCGCCCCGCTGATGATGCCGCTGGGCGGGCGGGTGCATGAGTTCCCCGCGTTGTCCCGTGATTCGTTTCACGGTTTGCCGGGAATGCTCGCGGATTCCCTGCCGGACAAGTTCGGCAATGCGCTCATCGATGCGTGGCTGGCGACGCAGGGTCGTACGCCGGGGAGCTTCGGCGCGCTGGAGCGTCTCTGCTACACGGGGTCGCGTGGGATGGGGGCGCTGGAGTATCTTCCCGTGCTCGGGCCCAGGCCGCGTAGCACGGTGAAGGTGCGGATCGATGCTCTGGTCGATCTGGCCTCGGAGGTGCTCTCCCATCGGGGGGATCTGCAGGGGCATTTCCATGACGAGGGCAGGGCAAAGGCGCTGGCCGACATTCTGCACGTGGGGACGTCGGCGGGCGGCGCACGGGCGAAGGCGGTGATCGCTTGGAATGAGGAGACTCATGAGGTGCGCTCCGGGCAGATCGAGGCTGGGGATGGATTCGGCTACTGGTTGCTGAAGTTCGACGGGGTCTCGGGGAATCGTGATAAGGAGAATAAGGATCCGAGA
>Ga0118677_10007881_pt1 | contig 17370 bp, 11 predicted proteins | sample AliMusrvi5mmetaG_FD_86154 | JGI IMG/M metagenome (GOLD analysis project Ga0118677, IMG submission 86154) | reverse complement strand
CGGTGGTCGCCACGCGGTTCCGCCTGGGCCTGCCCCGCTACGGCACCCCCAGGACCCTGGGCCACGAGGCCCTCGCCGCCTCCCTGTCCCGCCGCATGGGGGTCCCCGTCGATGTCGTGCTGCTGGACCGCTACGATGAACTCGCCCAGGGCCTGGGCGAGGGCCTCCTCGAGGCAGCCGTCCTGCCCCCGCTGGAGTACGTGAAGGCCCGGGATCGCGCCCCATGTCTCACCGCCCGCCTCACGCTGGTCTTCGACGGAACGGTGCACTACTCGTCCTTCCTGGTGGTCCGCAAGGACTCCGGCCTGACGGGCCTGCACGACCTCGTCGGCCATTCCGTGGCTTTCGTGGACCAGACCTCCGCGTCCGGATGGCTCTTCCCCATGGCCCGGCTTGCCGAAATGTCCATCGATCCGCTCCACGACCTTTCCGACGTCCTGTTCCTGGGGAACCACCGGGCGGTGATCCAGGCGGTCCTCGCGGGTCGCGCGACGGCCGGCGCCACCTACCCGGGTGCCATGGAATCGGCGCGGCGCGACGGCCTGGACGTCGGCTCCCTGGCCATCCTGGGGATTGCCGGCCGCATCCCCCACGACGCCGTCGTCCTTCGGCCCGACATCGATCCCGCACAGGCTCGCGCCTTCGTGGACGCCCTGGCCTCCCTGAACACCAGCACGGCCGAGGGACGATCCGCGCTGGCGTTCAGCGATGGCCTTTCGGGGTTCGTGCCCAGCTCGGACGGCGTCTACGACCAGGTGCGCGAGGTGGTTCGGCTGATGACCCACTTCGCGGGGGGGGTGCCATGACCCTCCGGACCCGCGTGCTGCTCCTGGGCGTCGGCCTCATCCTCGCCGCGAACCTGGGCCTGGGGGCGGTGATGCTGGCCGTCCAGCGACAGCAGGTCCTCAGCGAGGTCCAGCTGCGCGCCCGCACCTTCCTGGACGTGCTGGGGGTGGCGACGGTCGGCCCGATGGCCGGCAACCGCATCGACGTCCTCGACCAGCAACTGGCGGCGCTCATCGAGCAGAACCTGGACGCGCTGGACATCCGGTTCGTGGCGATCGTGGACACGGACCTCCGCGTGCTCGCCCATTCACGGCAGGCCCTCTACGGCTCGACGCTCGGCGACGCGTTTGCCAGGGACGCCGCCGCCAAGGACCTGTCGCTGGTTCGCACGGAGCATGATGACGACGGGGAAACCCTGCTGGTGAGCCTCCCGATCCAGACCCAGATCCCCGACGAGCACGGCATCCGCTGGGGCACCATCATCGCGGGCTTCGGCCTGGATCGCCTCTCGTCGGCGCTGTTCCGCACCCTGGTCGGCAGCATCGCGTCGATCCTGCTGGTGACGCTGGTCGCGGCCGCCATGGCGGCGGCGGTGCTGGACGGCCAGATCGTCCGTCCCCTCCGGCGCCTGACGCAGGCCGCCGCCGATCTGGCCGCAGGCGATCTTTCGGTCCGTGCCGACATCATCGGGCGCGACGAGATCGCCAATCTCGGGGAAACGTTCAACCAGATGGCGGATGCCCTGGAACGCAACACCCGCAGCCTGGAAGACCAGGTGCGAACGCGCACTTCTGAATTGACCGAATCCAACCGCAGGCTGTGCGAGGTCAACGACCGCCTGCAGCACCTGGCCACCACCGACGGGCTGACCGGCCTGTTCAACTTCCGCCATTTCGACGCCACGCTCCGGGCGGAATTGCGCCGCAGCGCCCGCCTGTCGGCCCCGCTGACGCTGCTGATGCTCGACGTGGACAATTTCAAGGACTTCAACGATCACTGCGGCCATCCGGCGGGCGACGAGATCCTGCGCCGCATCGGCGAAATCCTCCGTTCCCGCCTGCGCGTCACGGATGTTCCCTGCCGGTACGGCGGGGAGGAGTTCGCCGCCATCCTGCTGGATTCAGGCAAGACTGCCGGGATCGAGGTGGCCGAGGAACTGCGCCAACGTATCGAGGCGACTCCGTTCGAGGGCGAGGAGCACCAGCCGGGCGGGCGCCTCACCATCAGCATCGGTGTCGCCACGTTCCCGATGGACGGGACGTCCGTGGAAGAGCTGCTGCGGGCGTCGGATCGTGCCCTCTACGCGGCCAAGCAGGCCGGTCGAAACCGCGTCGTGCCGTACGACACCAGCGACCGGAAGGAGGGGTGATGTTCGACCTGGGACGGATCGATGCCCCCATCACCCGGAAGGAGGTCCTTTCCCGCGACGGCACGCCGATCAGGGTCTACGTCGCGGGTCGAGGCCAGCACAACCTCGTCCTGGCCCCCGGCCTGGGCGCCAACCTGCTGTGCTGGAAGTACATCCTGGAAGGGTTCCAGGGCGTCTACCGGATCACCACCTGGGACCCCCGCGGCACGTACGAATCCGGCACGCCGCGCGACGAGCGCGACCTGGACCTGGCGCACCACGTCGAGGACATGGAGGCCATCGTCCAAGCGGAGGGCCTTCAGGGCTTCGTGCTGGGCGGCTGGAGCATGGGTGTCCAGATCGCGCTGGAATACGCGATCCGCCATCCCGGCATGGCGCGCGCGCTGGTGCTGATCAACGGCCACTATGGGCACCTGTTGCACGACGTGCTGGACCTGCCGGGCGCCGAAGCGCTGTGCCGCGGCGCACTCCGGGTGCTCCGGATCGCCATGCCCGCCCTCCAGCCCATCGCGCCGTCGGTGTTCCAGGCCGACTGGATGCCGATGGTGCTGGCCCGAACGGGCGTCCTGAAGGAGCCGGTGCCGCTCTTTCGGCCCATCCTGAAGGAATTCAGCAGCCTCGACTTCCATCGCTACCTCGGCATGATCGCCCTCCTGGATCGTCACACCACGGAACCGAACCTCCACCGCATCCAGGTGCCCACGCTGATCACGGCCGGCACGAACGACTTCCTGACGCCGCCCTCGGTCGGGCGCAGGCTGCACGCATTGATCCCCGGGTCGGAACTGGTCCTGCTGGAAGGCGGCACGCATTACAGCATGATGGAGGTCCCGCGCGCGCTGCACCGGGCGATCGAGGCGTTCCTGCGCCGGGTCGATCCCGACGCATTCGCCCCTTGCGGGCCGTCTACGGCAGGGGGGTTCCGGTGAGGCGCTCGTAGGCCTCGCGATACTTCGAGGCGGTTCCGGCGACCACGTTGTCCGGCAGCGTCGGGATCGGCGGTTCCTTGTTCCAGTGGATCCCCAGCAGGTAGTCCCGCACGTACTGCTTGTCGAACGACGGCTGGGAACGGCCGGCCACATAGGTGCCCGCCGGCCAGAAGCGCGACGAATCCGGGGTCAGCACCTCGTCCGCCAGGATCAGGTCGTCGCCGATCAGCCCGAACTCGAACTTCGTGTCCGCGATGATGATCCCGCGGGTCAGTGCGTACGCGGCCGCGTGCCGGTAGACGGCGATCGACGCGTCGCGCACCCGCTCGGCCAGAGGGCGTCCCAGCAGCGCGGCGGACTGCTCGTAGCTGATGTTCTCGTCGTGCCCCGACTCGGCCTTCGTCGAGGGCGTGAACAGCGGCTCCGGCAGACGATCCGATTCCACCAGGCCCCCGGGCAGCGGCATGCCGGCGATGGTCCCGGTCCTCTTGTAATCGTTCCAGCCCGACCCGGTGATGTACCCGCGAACGATGCATTCGACCGGCAGCATGTTCGCCTTCCGGGCCAGCGTGAACCGCCCTTCCAGCGCGTCGCGATGCTTCTGCAGCGAGGCGGGAAGGTCCGCCACGTCCACCGACACGACGTGGTTCTTGACCAGGCTGTGGGTCCGGCCGAACCAGAAATCGGACAGCAGGTTCAGCACCACGCCCTTGTCCGGGATGCCGTTCGGCAGCACGTGGTCGAACGCGGAGATTCGGTCGGTACTGACGATCAGCAGGTGCTCGCCCAGGTCGTAGATGTCGCGGACCTTCCCGCGGGACACTAGCGGTACTTCGGGAAAATCGGTTCGGGTGACGACAGGATGCATGGCTCCTCCCTCCAGGCTCGGGTGCGCGGATTCTAGCCGGAAAGAGGCGGCGGGTCCATGCAGGCCGGCGGGTCCCGGCTACCGTGCCGGGCGACCGTGCGACCCGACGCCCCGGGCCGCCACGTCGATCAGCAGCGCCAGTCCCACGCCCAGCACCGTCCCCAGGGCGGTCCAGGCGAAATCCTTCGCGGACGGATGCCCCAGCCCCGCGAGGTCGGCCAGTTCCTTTCCCGCCCCTGCGCCCAGGCCGACACCTACGCCCAGCAGGGTGCCCCACCCCCGGCCGTCCCGTCGCTCGATCCACAGCGCGTAGGATGCGCCCGACAGCAGCATCCCCGCGGCCAGGTGCGCCGCCTTGTCCCGCCCGGTCCAGGGATCGGGGTCGGTATCCTTCGCCGCCGCCGGCCCGGGCAGCACCGCCATTGCCAGCGCCGCCGCGACGCCCAGCGCGATGGCCTTCCTTCCCAGCCCGGCTCCCACGACACGCTCCGCTTGGACGTCCGCCATTCTGCGTCACGAAGCCCGCCCCCGCAACCTCGCGCCGGCGCCCCGGGGAACACGCCCCACCGGGGGGCCCGGCCTTGACACGGAGGCCCGCCGCCGGCATCCTTGCGCCGCGGCACGCCGCCGCCGGAGGGCCCATGGCCGAACGCAGGAATTTCAGCATCATCGCCCACATCGACCACGGCAAGTCGACGCTTGCCGACCGCCTCATCCAGCACTCGGGGATCATCGCCGACCGCAATTTCCGGGACCAGATCCTCGACGGCCTGGACCTCGAGCGCGAACGCGGCATCACCATCAAGTCGCAGTCCATCAACCTGCCCTACACCAGCAAGGACGGCCGGGAGTTCGAACTGAACCTGATCGACACCCCCGGGCACGTGGACTTCACCTACGAGGTCAGCCGCGCGCTGGCGTCCTGCGAGGGCGTGCTGCTGCTGGTGGACGCGACCCAGGGCGTTCAGGCGCAGACGCTGGCGAACCTCTACCTGGCGATGGAGCACGACCTGGAAATCATCCCGGTCATCAACAAGATCGACCTCCCCTCCGCCGATATCGACATGGCCCGGATGCAGATCGAGCGGGACCTGGGCCTGGACGGCGCCAACGCGCTGCTGGTGTCCGGCAAGCAGGGCACCGGCGTGGAGGAACTGCTGGAGGCCATCGTCGAACGCATCCCGCCGCCCACGGGCGAGGTGGGCGACCCTCTGCAGGCGCTGATCTTCGACGCGCACTACGACGCCTTCCGGGGCGCGGTCGCCGCAGTCCGCCTGTTCTCCGGCGAGATCAAGGCCGGGGACCTGATGCGCCCGATGGCCATCGGCAAGGCCTACAAGGTGGAAGAGGTCGGCGTCTTCCGGATCGTCCGCGAGCCGCGGCCGATCCTGCGGGCCGGCGACGTCGGCTACATCATCGCCGGCATCAAGTCCGTGGCCGACACCCGGGTCGGCGACACGATCACGATGGACAACAACCCGGCGCCGATCGCGCTGCACGGCTTCCGCGAGTCCAAGCCGGTGGTCTTTTCGTCGCTGTATCCCGTGGCATCCGACGACTACGAGAGCCTGGCGGATTCGCTGGAACGCTACAAGCTGAACGACGCGTCGCTGGTCTACACGAAGGACTCGTCGGCGGCGCTGGGCCAGGGCTTCCGCTGCGGCTTCCTGGGCCTGCTGCACCTGGAAATCGTGCAGGAGCGGCTGGAGCGCGAATTCGACCAGTCGCTGATCCTGACGGCGCCCTCGGTCATCTACAAGTTCACGATGGAGGACGGCCGGGCCCTCGATGTCGACAACCCGGCCCACTACCCCGACCCGGCCGCCATCCGCGGCGGCGAGGAACCGTACATCCGGGCGTCCATCCTGACCCCCGACCGGTACATGGGCGCCATCATGAAGCTGTGCCTGGAGCGACGCGGCGTGAACAGCGAGATCGCCTACCCGTCCCCGGGCCGCATGGACATCAAGTTCGACCTGCCGCTGGCGGAGGTCATCTTCGATTTCTACGACCGCCTGAAAAGCATCACGCAGGGGTACGGTTCGTTCGACTACGAGATGCTCGATTACCGGAAGGGCGACCTGGTCAAGCTGGACATCCTGGTCAACGGCGAAAAGGTCGACGCTCTGTCGATGATCGTCCACAAGGACCGTGCCCGGGCCCGCGCCTTGAACGCCTGCGAGCGCCTCAAGGAGGAAATCCCCCGCCAGCAGTACAAGGTGGCCATCCAGGGCGCCATCGGCGGCACCATCATCGCCCGCGAAACGATCACCGCCTTCCGCAAGGACGTCACGGCCAAGTGCTACGGCGGCGACATCAGCCGCAAGCGCAAGCTGCTGGAAAAGCAGAAGGCCGGCAAGAAGCGCATGAAGATGGTCGGCGACATCGAAATCCCGCAGTCGGCGTTCATCGCCGTGCTGAAAACCTCCGACGACGAGTAGGCGTGGCGGATTCCGGCCTCTACGTCCACGTCCCCTTCTGCGCCTCGAAATGCCCGTATTGCGCCTTCGCATCGTGCACGCGCTCGGGGCACCTGGCACCCGCGTGGCGTGACGCCGTGCTGGCCGAGGCCGATCGCCGCGCGGGACGCTTCGGCACCTTCGACACGCTGTACCTGGGCGGGGGCACGCCCGGCCTGCTCGCCGACGACCTGCTGGCCGGCCTGGTGACCGGGCTGCGTCGCGCCCTGCCCTTCGCCGCCGACGTCGAATCCACGATCGAGGCGAACCCGGCGGACGTGACCCCGGCCCGGGCAATCGCCTGGCGCGCGATGGGCCTGAACCGCGTCAGCCTGGGCGTCCAGTCCTTCGACGACGACGACCTGCGCTTCCTGGGACGACGGCACGACGCGTCGCAGGCCGCCGCGGCGTTGGTTGCACTGCGGGACGCGGGCTTCGCGAACGTCGGCGTCGATTTGATCTACGGGCTTCCGGGGCAGGCCTTGGCAACCTGGCGCGACACGCTGGACCGGGCGCTGTCCTTCGGGCCGGCGCACCTGTCGTGCTACGGGCTGACCGTCGAACCCCGCACGCCGCTGGCGCGGTCGGTTCACGCCGGCCGGATCGTGATGCCCGACGAGTCGCGCTTCGAGGCGTTCTTCCTGGAAACGTCCCGCCGCCTCGCCGCCAGCGGCTTCGTCCACTACGAGGTTTCGAACTTCGCCCACGGGCTCCTGTTCGCGTCCCGCCACAACGGCAAGTACTGGCACCACGTTCCGTACCTGGGGCTGGGCCCGTCGGCCCACTCGTTCGACGGCGCGCGCCGCTGGTGGAACGTACGCGGGGTGGAGCCCTGGTTGCGACGCCTGGGCCAGGGGCGACTGCCCACCGCCGCGACCGAACGCCCGACCGCGGAACAGCGACGCCTGGAAACGCTGGCCCTGGGCTTTCGCACGTCGTCCGGCGTGGTCCTGTCGATCCTTCGCGCAACGCCCGGGTGGCAGGCGATCCTCGATGCCCAGGTGGCCGACGGGCGCCTGGAGGTGGCGGACGGGCGCGCGGTTCCGACCGTGCGCGGCCTGCTGGTCGCGGATGCGCTGGCCCGGGCCTTCGCGTGATGCGCTAGGAACCCGGATCGCCGGATGCACCCGCGGCGGATTCGCCTGCCACCTCGGAGTTCCGATCCAGCAGATCGCGGATCACCTCCAGCAGCGTGGCCGGCGCGAAGGGTTTCTGCAGGAACGAGGTGGCCGGCGACAGCAGGCCGGCCTGGACGACCACGGAATCCGTGTAGCCGCTGGTGAACAGCACCCGGATGTCCGGGCGATCCTGGCGCAGGGCGCGCGAAAGGTCCCGTCCGTTCATGCCCGGCATGATCACGTCCGTCACCAGCAGGTCCACACGACCCTCGTGGTCGCGGGCGACATCGAGGGCCTCCCGCCCGTCGCAGGCCTCCAGGACCAGATAGCCCGCGCTTTCCAGCACCACGCGCACCAGCCCCCGCACCGCGGCCTCGTCCTCGGCCACCAGCACCGTCTCCATCCCCCTGGATCGCGGCGAACTGCTTTCGACGGGCGCGTCGGCCGACGCCTTGCCCTCGACCCGCGGCAGGCAGACCCGCATCGTGGTCCCCTTGCCGGGTTCGCTGTCGAACCAGATATGCCCGCCGCTCTGCTTGACGATCCCGTAGACGACGGCCAGCCCCAGGCCCGTTCCCTTCCCCGTGCCCTTCGTCGTGTAGAACGGCTCGAACAGGTGCGTCCGGGCCTCCTCGTCCATGCCGGTCCCGTTGTCGATGAATGTCATCATCGCGTACGGGCCGGGTGCCAGGTCGATGAACTCGCCCTCCAGCGGGTCCTTGATGTCGAACGTTTCCACGCCGATCGCCAGGCGCCCGCCGCTCGGCATCGCGTCCCGGCCGTTCAGCGCGAGGTTGATGATCACCTGGTCCAACTGGCCCGGATCGACCTTCACATGTACCGGCTCGGGCCCCAGCACCGTCAGCAGCTCGATGTCCTCGCCGATCAGCCGCCGCAACAGTTTGTCGATCGTGGACACGACCTCGTTCAGATCCACCACCGTCGGCTGCAGCACCTGCTTGCGGCTGAACGCCAGCAACTGCCCGGTCAGCGCCGCGGCGCGCTTTCCAGCCTCCCGGACCTCCTGTACGTCGCGCCACGACGGGTCGCCGGGATCCATGCGATCCAGCAGCAGCCCGCTGTAGCCCAGGATCGCGGTCAGCAGGTTGTTGAAATCGTGTGCCACGCCCCCGGCCAACCGCCCGACGGCCTCCATCTTCTGGGCTTGCTGCAGCTGGCTTTCCAGTTCCTTGCGGCGGCTGACGTCCTCGACGACGCCCTCCCAGCGGACGATCGCGCCGTCGTCGTCCCGGATGACCCGCGCGCTTTCGGACACCCACACGCGGCGGCCGTCCATGCAACGCGCCTCGTATTCGAACCCCCGGACGACCCCGTGCTCCGTCATCTGCCGCACGAAATCCGCGCCTCGCTCCGGGTCGACGTGCATGCGCTGCCGGAAGTCGCCGGTCTCCTGCAGCAGCTCCGCAGGATCCTCGTACCCGAGGATCCGGCCCAGCGCCGGGTTGGCCGTCAGGATCCGGCCCCCGGGCAGGCACTGGTAGATGCCCTCGACCGCGTTCTCGAAGATCGACCGGTATCGTGCCTCGGCTTCCCGCGTCTGGGCGGCCAGGCGGGCGCTTTCAAGCGCCGCGGCGAGGTAGTCCGCCGCCTGGACCCCCAGCGCGCGGCGCGATTCCGGAAAACCGTCCTCCGCGGACGACATCAGCAGCGCCACGCCGAACAGCCGCTCCGCGAACCGCACCGGAACGAAGAAGGCGCTGCGCGTGTCCCTTTCCAGCGCACGCCATCGCGGGTCCGAGGCACAGTCCTTCAGGTAGATCGGCCCGCGGGACCGCAGCACTTCCGCCATGAAGCCGTCGTCGTAGCCCGGCGGATAGGCCTGGGTCTGCACCCAGGCCTCCACCTCGGCGGGGACGCCCACGCTGGCCGAGCCGCGGAGATACCCGTCGGCCGGGTCGAGGGCGAACCACTCGGCCCATTCCGCACCGCACGACCGCATCATCGCGTCGACCAGCAGGGGCCCGGTGGCATCGGGATCCGCCATCGCGATCCGGTCCCGGGCCTTCAGCAGCACCTCGACCGCGGCCCGACGCTCCTCGGCTTCCCGTTCCTGCCGCACCCGGTCGCTGATGTCCCGGAACACAACCTGGACCGAGGGTTCGCCCTGGTACAGGATGCCCGAGGCCGTCACCTCCACGTTGAACGGCGTCCCGTCCAGCCGAACGAACCGCTCGCCCAGCGCGGGTTCCTGGCTGCCGGTTTCCACCATCCGCTTGACCCGCTCCACGACCTTCGGCCGGTCATCGGGGTGCACGAACTCCAGCACGCGCCGGCCCTGGAAGGCATCGGTCCCGGCGCCGCCGAACATCCGCAGCGCCGCCGGGTTGACGAACACGACGATCCCGGCGCTGTGCACGATGATCCCGTCGGGTGACAGGTCGACCAGGCTGCGGTAACGAGCCTCGCTTTCGCGCAGCACGGATTCCGCCAGCGCGCGTTCGCGGACCTCGTCCCGCAGGCGTTCGTTGGCCAGTTCCAGTTCGTCGGTACGTTCCCGGACGCTGGCCTCCAGCTCCTCCCGCGCACGCCGCAGGCGGACCTCGACGTCGCGCCGCAGCGTCACGTCGTTCAGCACCACCGCGGTCCCGTTCACGTTGCGTCGCAGGTCCAGCGTCCGGCTGATGCGGACGTCCATGTGCCGGATGCCCTGGCGCGTTTCGAAACGCCGTTCCACCGTGGCGACGTCGCCGTGCGACTGTTCCAGGGCCGCCAGGGCGACGGCCACCTCGGGGGCCAGTTCGGCGATCGGCCGGCCGCGCAGGGTGCCGCGGGTGTCGGAGCCGCCGAACAGCAGCCACGCCGCCGGGTTGCAGTATTCGATGCAGGCGTCGCCATCCAGCAGGAACAGGGGGGAAGGAAGGCTCTCGATCAGGGCCATGATCCGGGCCCTCTCCTCGCTCTGGACCCGGCTCGACGCCTTGATCTGGCGCAGTTCCTCGCTTTGGGCTTCAACGTCCATCCACTCGACGCAGAAGGCCAGTTCCAGGCGGTCGAAGATCTTCAACACGCGATCCCGCGTCCGCGCCCGCTCCGTGGCGTCGCCGACGTCCACGTCGATCCGGTCCAGGAAGGCCATGCGGACGTGCTTCAAGGACCCCAGGAACCTGCCCAGCGCCACGCCCCTGCCGCGTTGGCGACAGGCCTCCTCGCGGACGAACGCGGCCACCGGGTCGATGGCAAGCCGCTCCGCCGTGTCGAACGGGTTGAGGGTCGCATCTTCGGTCAGCGCACGGGACACGATCAGGGACGCCTGGTCGATCGCGGTGATCCAGACGGCACGGGAGGACTTGTCGTCCTCCAGGTCGCCCGCTTCATGGGCATGGGTGATGGCCCGATCGACGAGCCAATCGCGCCGGTCTTGCAGCGTTCCGGTCAAGGGATTCACCCCCCCGCCATCCACGACATTTCCGCCACGGGAATAGTATGCCACGGTTCCGTCGAACCGGCAGTGTGGTGTAGGATCCTGCCACCTTCGGACTCCTCGGGTCCGGTCTGCGAGGCCTGCGATGCGATGTGCGCCTGGTGCGACGTTGACGTTCCTCCTCGGGGCAGCCCTCGTCGCCTGCGGCGGCGGAAGTTCCAGCGACGTCGGGGATCTGCGTGCCGACGTCCCCGATTCCCTGGCCCCGGACTCCCTGGCCCCGGACTCCCTGGCCCCGGACGTTCCGCCCGACACGCTGCCGGACGGCCTGCCCGCCGACACGCCCACGGACGTGCTGCCGGACGACCTGCGCGCCGATGCCGTGGACGCGGACGTGCCGACGCCCCCCTGCACGTATGACCAGGTTCCGAAAAGCCCTGCGGACCCCACCCGCACGAAGTTCGCCCTGTCGATGTTCCACTGGAACATCCAGTACGTGGCCGGCGGCCTCGTGACCTCCTGGAACGGCCAGCCGATCACCGCTTGCGGCATCAATTTCGGCGACGACAGCCTGTGCGAAGGCTGGACCGACGACGTGCTGAACGACTGGATCATCCGCCAGTCCTTCGAACCGGTCCTGGACCTGTACCTGTCCCATCCTACCTGGGGAACGACCTTCGAATGCCCCGGCCTGATGATCGAGGCCATGGCCGCGCGGCATCCGGACGTCCTGCACAAGCTGCAGGCGGGCGTGCAGTCCGGGCAGATCGAACTGGTGTCGTTCCACTGGTCGGCGCAACTGTTCCTGGCATACCCGGCTCGCGACATGGAAAAGTCGCAGGAAATCAACGGACAGGTCCTCCTCCAGAACTGCCTGCCCCTGTCGCCGGTCGTGTTCAACCAGGAAGGCATGAGCGGCCCGGGCAAGCACTCCTTCATGGCGGGGCACGGGTTCACGATCGACGTGCTGCACGAGAACATGTTCCGGTACTTCCAGTGGGGAACCACCCCCTGGCCCGTTTACAGGGATCGCGGCGTGACCGTCATCGCCGGGATGGAGGAAGGCCTGAAGGAGGGGCCCAGCGTCGATGCGACCTCGGGCATCCAGGTCGTGTGGCCCTTCTTCGACGACGGCGAGGTGCTTGCGACCGTGGGCAGCCCCTACCTGGCGCCGATCACCTCCGCCGATCCTGCCGCGGTGGCGACGTACGAGGCCAAGGTCCAGGCCTGGGTCGACCAGGGCTACACGGTGAGCACGATTGCCGCCTACGTGCGGGACCTGGCGGCGCGCGACGTCCCGGTCAAGGACCTTCCCCCGATCACGGATTCGACGTGGCAGCCCATCGACACGAAGGGCATCCAGCAGTGGATGGGGCACCACGGCAGCGTTGCGGCGATGTGGATCTACGAGCGGGACAACGACGAGCGCACCGCCACCTACCGGACCAGCCAGTCGCTGGCGGCCGCCGAGGTGCTCTACCAGGCCGCGAAGGACGCCGGCAACGACCTCGAACCCACCCGGGCTTCCCTGGACGACGCCTGGCGCGACCTGCTGAAGGCCCAGGTGTCCGACGCGACGGGCATCAATCCCTTCCCCGGCGAATACGTGTACGGAATGACCAACACCGCCGCGGCCGACGCGCTGGTGGACCAGGCGTTCACGGACCTCCTGGCGGCCCTCTCGTGGCCCCACGCGACGATCGACGTCGGCAACAACGTCGCGACCAGCCTGGATGCCCTGCCCATCGCCGTGCCTCCGACCGCGGCCACCGCGCCGTTCGAGGTGGCCGTCGTGGCTCCCAGCCGGACCCTGGCCGTGACCTGGTCCCAGGCCGGCACCAACCACCTCCTGATGAACGTCGCGTTCGGGCCGATGGCGGACCCGTCGAAGCCCGACGATGCCGCGAACCGCCGTGTCGCCGTGACGTTCCCCCGCTTTGACGACGTGCTGCGCTACACGCCCGGGCTGTCCGACCAGGAGGTCCTCGAGCAACCCTTGTCCGGCTTCACCCTGCAGGCGGACAAGGACGACGCCAATGTGCACAACCTCTACCTGCCGCTGCCGAACGGCCTGATCGGGCTGGGCAACGACTGGTGGGTCATCAAGCACTGCGACACGGTCCACCTGGCGGCGGTCGTGAACCACGACGACGGCGTGGCGAATACCGTGAAATTCGTGGACGAGACCGCGATCCCCGACGCGTCGCGCACCTGGGCCTTCAGCGTGTTCCAGGGATCGAAGGCGGACGCCCTTGCGCTGGCCAATCGCCTCAATTCCTTCCCGGTGTTGACCCGCTGACCCTGTGCCGGGAGCGCGGTCCGGTGATAGACTCCCGCACGTCGAATCGGAGGCTCCGATGCACGCAAAGGTGATTCGCGAGGGCATCCACTGGATGGGCGCGGTGGACTGGGACCGGCGGTGGTTCGACGCGCTGGTGCCGACGCCCCAGGGCACGTCGTACAACGCGTGGCTGGTGGAAGGCACGCAGAAGACCGTGCTGCTGGACACGGTGGACGACTCGATGGCCGGCGACCTGATGGCCCAGCTGGCCGACGTGCCGCGGGTCGATTTCGTCGTCGCGCACCATGCCGAGCAGGATCATTCGGGCGCGCTGCCGAAGGTGCTGGAGCGCTATCCCGAGGCGATCGTCCTGTGCACGTCGAAGGCGGTCGGCTACCTCCAGGACCTGCTGCCGCTGTCCGCGGCGCGACTGCGCGCCGTGGGCGACAACGAAACGCTGGATCTCGGCGGGAGGACGCTCCAGTTCCTGCACCTGCCGTGGGTCCACTGGCCGGAAACGATGGCCACGTACCTGGTCGAGGACCGCGTGCTGTTTTCCTGCGACCTGTTCGGCGCCCACCTGGCGTCGGCCGGCCTGTTCGCGTCGCGGGACGAAATCCTGGAGCCCGCCAAGCGCTACTATGCCGAAATCATGATGCCCTTCCGGGCCCTGGTGTCCAAGCACATCGAGCGCCTCGCGTCGCTTCCGATCGACGTGATCTGCCCGTCCCACGGCCCGGCCCACGACGACACCCTGTTCATCCGGTCCGCGTGGCAGCAGTGGGCGGCCGGCGCGCCGGTGTCGAAGGTGGTGGTCCCGTACGTGTCCATGCACGGCAGCACGCGCCGCATGGTGGACCACCTGGTCGGCGCCCTGTCGGCGCGCGGCGTCCCTGCCGAACCGCTGAACCTGCTGGTCAACGATCTTGGCGCCGTGGCGATGGCGCTGGTGGACCCGGCGACCGTCGTGTTCGCGACGCCCGTGGTGCTGAACGGGCTGCACCCGCTGGTCCAGTCCGCGGCATTCGTGGCCGGCGTGCTGAAGCCCAAGGCCCGCTTCGCCGCCACGATTTCGTCGTACTCCTGGGGCGGGAAGATCGACGAGCAGGTGAGGGCCCTGCTGGGCGGCCTGAAGGCCGAGTTCCTCCCCCCGGTCACCTGCAAGGGCGCCCCCAAGGACGCCGACTTCGCAGCCCTGGACGCCCTGGCGGAAACGATCGTCGCGAAGCATCGCGAGGCGGGGCTGTAGTATCGGGATGCAGCCAGGCGAAGCCACCGGAACCCCTCCGCGGACCACCTGGTCCGCGCACACATTTTCGTCGCTCCGACACCCTGCCTACCGGGCCTACTTCGCCGGCCAGTTCTTCAGCCTGATCGGCACCTGGATGCAGATGGCCGCCCAGTCCTGGCTGGTGTATGACCTCACCGGCTCCAAGGCCATGCTGGGCCTGGTCAGCCTGGTCGGGTCCATCCCCACGCTGCTGCTGTCCACGTGGGGGGGGATCCTCGCCGATCGGTACCCGCGACGCACGATCCTGCTGGTCTGCCAGGTGCTGCTGGCCCTCCAGGCCATCGCGCTGGCGCTGCTGGTGCTGACGGAAGGCATCCACATCGCGCACCTGATGATCCTGGCGGCCGTGCTCGGCACGGTCTCCGGGATCGAGATGCCGGCGCGCCAGGCGTTCGTGGTCGAGATGGTCGGCCGCAAGGACCTGATGAACGCGATCGCGCTGAACTCGTCGGTGTTCCACGCGTCGCGCATCCTGGGCCCGGCCGTCGCGGGCCTGCTGATCGGGTCGATCGGCGCCGGGTGGTGCTTCCTGGTCAACGGCCTGTCGTACGGCGCGATCTTCGCTGCGCTGCTGACCATGCGCCTGGACGCCTCCCCGCCCCGACACGTCGAGGGCAGCGCCTTGCACCTGGCCGCCGAGGGCTTCCGTGTCGTGCTGCGCACTCCGGGGATCGTGGCGATGCTGGGCCTGCTGCTGTTCGTGGGCGTGTTCGGATGGTCATACGTCATCCTGATGCCGGCCATCGCCCGCGACGACCTCGGCGTCGGGCCCGAGGGCTACGGCCTGCTGATGTCCGCCGTAGGCCTGGGCTCGGTCGCGGGCGCGCTGTCGGTCGCCTCCCTCCGCGAGGTCCGGGACGGCCGCGCGCTGGTCGTCGGCCTCGTCCTCGTGTTCGTCGCGTCGGTGACCGCGCTGTCGTTCACCACCAACTACGCACTTGCGTTGCTGGTGCTGTTGCCCGCGGGCTTCTCCCTGACGGCCTTCTTCAGCCTGACCAACACGCTGATCCAGGCCTCGACGTCCGACGAGTTCCGCGGCCGCGTGATGGGCGTCTACACCCTCGTGTTCGCCGCCATGATGCCGCTGGGATCGCTGCAGGCCGGGGCCCTCGCTTCGGCCCTGGGCACGCCCACGACGATCCGGCTGGGCGCGGTGGCGTGCACGCTGTCCGCGATGGCGGCCCTGAAGTGGATGCCCAGGAACCTGCAGCGCTAGGAGCCGTCGGGATGCAGGCACATTCGCAGTGGATCGGGAGTCCCCGACAGGCACCCGCGCGGCGACGTCCAGCGGCGTCCCGCGCGATCACGACCCGGCGTCGTCCAGCGTCAGCACGATCGTGTCGTCCTTCAGCACCGCATCGTACCGCCTGAGGGCACGAGGGGCGGGCCCGCCCAGCACGACCCCGTCCAGATCGTACGTCGAGGCGTGGCAAGGGCACACCAGCCGCCTGTCCACGGGCCTGTATGCGACCGCGCATTTCAGGTGCGTGCAGGTCGGGTCGAACGCCCGGATGCTTCCTTCGGCGTCGTGGACGAGCAGCAACTCCGTGTCCTTCACGCGGACCACGACCGACCCGCCGACGGGCTTCAGCGTGTCGAACTTGTCCAGGTGGATGGCGACCTTCTTCGGCCGGGCCAGGGCCGGCAGGGCGGGCAGCGCGATCAGCACGCCCGCGCCCGCGCCCAGCGACTTGAGGAACCTGCGGCGGTCGATCACGGGACGCCTCCGTTGGAAGGGATGTCGGTCAATAGACCGCGAGCGTTTCGACGTTCATGCCGCCCGGGTACCCGTAGGAAACATAGAAGTCCCAGCCGTACACCTCGATGCCGACGCGTCGATCGGCCGACAGCGTGTGCGATCCGGGCTGCAGGGGCAGCCGCGCCACCATCCACTGCCCCGACGGCAGGGTCTGGAAGTTGTTCAGGCCCAGCATGGACCCGTCCAGCGTCACCACCGCGGCCGCAGGGGCCACGATCGACACGTAGTTGTCACGGTACTTGATGGGGACCAGGAACACGTATTCGGTCCGGAACTGCTCGATGGGCACGCCCATGATGAAATCGGGATCGCCGATGTTCGCATCGTTCGGGCTGCACGTCTGCTGCTTGGTGCACGAACCCGACAGGATGCCCGTGGTCGGATCGCCGCACATGCACGACCCCGGCGACAGCTCGCAGAACTCGCCCGTCAGCGAGTTCACGCACAACTGGTGCTCGGCGTAGGGAGCGTCCTGGCCCTCCAGGAAATGCCCGACCATGAACGGCTTGTCCGAGGTCAGTTCCACGTGGTCCGAAATCTCGAACTCGAACCAGTCGCCCGCGTTCAACGGGGGGATGCTCGCGACGGCCGGAACCGCGGTGATCTGCGTGGCATCCTGCGCGGCCAGCACGCGGATGATGTCGGGCGCCTTCCCGCGGGGGAAGGTCCTCGCCACGACGTAGTGCATGCCCAGCGTGCCCAGCGGCTGGATCTGCTCTTCCATGTGGTCGCATGCCGCGATGCTGGGGCAGTCGGCGTCGGCGCTGCAACTGATGGACGGGTCGTACGAACACCGGCTGGCCTTGCAGCGCGAGATCGGCGCGTTCGCGCACACGTGCCCGCCGAACACCGATATCTTCTGGGTCGCCTCGATGTAGGACCCCGTGAAGTCGCCGAACGTATCAGACGCCTCCAGGTTCAGCACCTGCCCCTTCGTCAGCGTCCAGGTGCGCGGCGTGTGGGCGATCGTGACCTGGACGCCGGTGCCCGCCAACACGTTGGCGGTGGGCGTCACCGTCACGTCGGTGTTCCCGTCCTCGACGGCCACCACGGTCATGAACGACGACAGCATCTGCCCGCTGCCGTTCGTGCCGATGCTGGGCCACGACATCACGCGGTACTTCTTGC
>Ga0118677_10007880_pt1 | contig 17370 bp, 17 predicted proteins | sample AliMusrvi5mmetaG_FD_86154 | JGI IMG/M metagenome (GOLD analysis project Ga0118677, IMG submission 86154) | reverse complement strand
GTATAGGGGAATGGAAACTCAAGAGGTTAACGGCCCTTGCCCATTAAACTCAACTCATGAACGAGAAACGGCAAAACCTGCAGGTTGCGCAGCCCTGGGACACTCTGGCGCAGGTCTACGCGGCCTCCCGGAATGTTTCGGCCGACCAACTTGTCGAATGGCCTGCGCAACTCAAGATGTGCGGCTCCTTTCAGGGCAAGAGTGTTTTGGATGTGGGGTGCGGCACGGGGGACAAGGCCCGGTACTTTGCGGAACACGGAGCCGCGTCGGTGGTCGGTGTCGATCCCAGCCAGGGCTTTTCTCTAAACTGGATCGGCCATGCTGCCTGCCCAAACCTCTCGTTCGCGATTGGGAACTTTGAAAACCTGTTGGAGCTACCAGAGACAGGCCAGCGGCAATTCGACCTGGTCGTTTCTTTTCAAGCCTTGATGTATGCTGCAAACTTGGTAAAAACGGTGGCGACTCTCCGCAGCCTTTTAACGCCGGGCGGGGAACTGGTAATTTCGGTCCCTCACCCTTTCCGGTTTGCAATTCTCAAGAACGAGATCGAGGGCTGGGGGCATGGGTGCGCCTATCAGAGAACCGATCCGTATCGCTATCCGTCGCCATGGAAGGAGGATGTTTTCCTTGAGCATGGGACGCCTCGCATCTCAGATTACGTCAACGCAATCGCAGCCGCGGGGTTGCGTATTGAGGCGGTTGAAGAGCCCGCAGCTACCGAGGAATTTCGAGAAATTGCACCTGAAAAGGCAGCCTGGATGGATCGTTACGTCGGCATCCTCATCTTTCGCGCGCACCTGGCCGCCTGACACCTGAGGCGCACTGCTGGTTTGACTTCCCTACCCCGGTTTGCTCAGATTACCTTTCAGGAATTTGCACCATCAGGAAAGAGCAGGAAAACAAAATGAAAGTCTTGATTCTAGGTTCGGGTGGCCGCGAGCATGCGCTGGCCTGGGCGGTAAAGCGGAGTGAGCGGGTTACCGAGGTGGTTTGCGCGCCGGGCAATGGCGGCATTGGCCAGGTTGCGCGCTGCGTTCCCGTGGACCTGAAGAGCCTGGATGACATGATTCGACTGGCCGAGGCCGAGAAGCCGGGTCTGACTATTGTGGGACCGGAGTTGCCGCTCTCGCTGGGCATTGTGGACGCATTGCAGGAACGCGGCTTCCGCGTATTTGGGCCGACCAAGGCCGCCGCCATGCTGGAGTCGAGCAAGGGCTTTGCCAAGCGGTTTCTGCAGCGGCACAACATTCCTACCGGCAACTACGCGATCTGCACCAGCGCGGCCGAAGTGGAAAAGGCCATCGACCTGTTCCGCGCGCCGATGGTGGTGAAGGCCGATGGGCTGGCAGCAGGCAAGGGCGTCCTCATCTGCCAGTCGCGCAGTGAAGCCGTTGAAGCCGCAAAGGGCCTGTTCAGCGGCAATCTGCTGGGCGAGGCCTCGCAGCAGGTGCTGATTGAGGAGTTCCTCGAGGGCGACGAGATAAGCTTCCTGTGCCTTGCCGACGGCAAGCATGTGGCTCCGCTGGCGCCCGCCCAGGACCACAAGCGCATTGGCGAGGGCGACACCGGCCTCAATACCGGCGGAATGGGCGTCTACTCCACAGACGAGATGCTGGACCCCGCAATGAAGGAGTGGATCCTTCGCCACATCGCGGTGCCCACCGTGTATGGAATGGCCAGCGAGGACACGCCATTCTGCGGCGTGCTTTACATTGGCCTGATGATGACGGCACGCGGTCCCCAGGTGCTGGAGTTCAACGCGCGCTTCGGCGACCCGGAGACCCAGGCCATTCTTCTGAGACTGGAGAGCGACCTAGTGGAAGCGCTTGAGGCCTGTATCGACGGCCGCCTCTCGGAAACCGAATTACGCTGGTCTCCCGGCGCCTCAGCCTGCGTGGTTGCCAGTTCCGGCGGCTATCCGGGAAGTTACAAATCAGGATTCCCGATCACCGGCCTCGAAGCCGCAGCCCGGGTTCCGGGGGTGGAGATATTCCACTCCGGCTCTGCGCTGAAGGACGGGGAACTGGTGACCGCCGGAGGGCGCGTGTTGGGAGTTACCGCGACAGGCACGTCGCTTGAAGAGGCGCTGGCCCGCGCCTACCAGGCATTGGCGGAGATAGGCTTTGAAGGCATGTACTATCGGCGCGATATCGGCCATCGCGCCCTGAGGAGGACGCCATGACAGCTGCAATTACGATTGAGGAACTGCTGGCCTGGAACCACGAGACAGCCGGATTCTGGAGAGTGCATCTGGAAGCCAACCCGGCGCTGCTTGAATTGCCCTGCGGCATTGGCGGCGCGGCCACGGTGAAGGAATTTGTGGCGCACATCTGGGGAGTGGAACTGCGCTGGGGCCAGCGCATCGCCGGGCTGCCGGTAACGGATAGAAAAGATATGCCCACCGGCCCGCTGGATGCCGTCTACGATCTGCATCTGAAAGCCGCGGCGATCTTCAGGGGCCTGCTGGTAGACCCAGCCCTCGAATGGGATGAAAAGATCACCATCGAGGCGCCCTGGCTGAAGCCGTCGACGAGGAATTTCTCGCGGCGGAAGTTGACCGCTCACGCGCTTTTTCACGGGCAGCGCCACTGGGCCCAGTTGGCTACACTGGTGCGCGCGGCGGGATTTCCCTCAGGATTTGGTGGCGATATCCTGCTTAGCTCGGCTCTGGAATAGGCTCCGCCTCTGCAACTTCCGCGGATTCCAAAGCGGCTTGCTGTGCCTTCGCAGCCTGGGGCGCGGGAATGGGTGTGCCCTGCTGCTTTTGGAAGCAGGAGCGGCACAGCACCGGGCGGCCCTGGGTGGGCTTGAAGGGAACCGTGGTCTCGGAACCGCACTCGGAACAAGTAGTGCGCGTCTCCGGCCGCACCCTGGGGCCGCCACGAACGCGTTTTGCCTTGCACTGCTTACAGTGCTTGGGATCGTTCTTGAACTGCTTGTCGTGGAAAAACAACTGCTCGCCTGCGGTGAAGATGAACTCCGCGCCGCAGTCATTGCACTTCAAAATTCTGTCGGTAAATTCCATAGCCGGCATCCCGAAGAAGGGAACACGTAGAAATCGGCCATGAACTAGGGAGCTTGCCGGTCCCGTTTCCCTGTCTTAACTTGTGAATCCACAACAAGGGCCCGGGCCGCGATTTCACTTGCGGCTTTAAACGCGTCTAACCGTCGTATTCGGAAGGCGCGGATAACACTAACACGAAAAGCACAGTTGGAGCTATCAAAACTAATCTATAAATCGCGCCGAGCCGCCCCGTTAGCTTTTAGTAATGATGACTCTTGTTTGCATTCAAGGGAGTCACAGGGGCGGCGCCGGTCACGATGGGTTGGAGTTAGTCCTGCTCTTTACGAGCCTTCTTGCGATTGCGCTTGCGCGCCAAAGCCGCCTTCACACGCTTCTTCTCGCCTGGTTTCAGGTAGTAGGAGTGACGCTTTACTTCCTTGATAATGTCTTCCTGCTGAACCTTCCGTTTAAACCGGCGTAGCGCATTTTCGAGCGGCTCGCCTTCTTGTACGCGAACCTCTGCCAAAGAGTCCCACCTCCAAACCTGCCAAAGGGCTTCTTCCATGATACTGGAAACCTTGAATTTTGGGTTGGGGGCGGGAGTGGTTTTAGCCGTAGCTGCACCGTTTTCGGTGCATTCAAGGTGGATTGCCGCCCTATTGCCCATTTTTGGAGGTCGGCCGTTGTCCGGAATGCGAGGGCTGCGGCGGCGCGGCAAAGTGGCAGAGCTTCCGGTCCGGCGGCCTCATTGCTCTAAACTGGCGCTGGAGGCAACAAATACCGATGATTCGCAGCTACCAGGGCCATCAGCCCCAAGTCCCCTCAAGTTGCTACGTTGACGTCTCGGCCCAACTGATCGGCGATGTGACACTGGGCGAGCACTCGTCCGTGTGGATGAACGCCGTTCTGCGCGGCGACGTGCACTCCATCCGCGTGGGCGCCAACTCAAACGTGCAGGATTGCTGCGTTCTTCATGGCCAGCGGAACAAGTACCCGGTGATCGTGGGCGACTGGGTGACCATCGGCCATAACGCGACAGTCCACGGCTGCACGGTGGAGGACGAAGTGGTCATCGGCATGGGCTGCCGGGTGCTGAACAACAGCCACGTCGGCACCGGCTGCATCATCGCCGCCGGAGCCGTGGTGCCGGAGGGGACAATTATCCCGCCGCGTACGCTTTGGGCCGGCGTGCCTGCCAAGCTACGCCGCGAGCTCAGCGACAAGGACCACGCGCTGATTCTGGAATACGCCAAGAACTATCTGGATTACGTGGAAATCTACCTGAAAGAAACCAAGAGCTAGTCCCTAAGTTCCTAGAGCTTTTTTCAAAATTGCAGCCGCGTTGGAGTTGCGCTACCTCAGGGGTTAAAACCCCTTGTTTTTCCGGCCATCTTCGGCACGACTGAAGTCGTGCCCTGACACAACAAAGTGGATTTTTGAAACAAGCTCCAGTCCTTAATTTCCTGCTTTTCTTACACTGGCGGCGGGTTGCGTTCGGGGAAGTTGCGCTGGTGCCAGTAGGGGTAAACCGGCGGCTGGGCACTGGCTTTGTCCAATGCGGCCACCTGCAAAGCGGTCAGGTCCCAACCCACGGCGGCCAAGTTCTGCCGCAACTGCTCCTCGTTGCGCGCGCCGATAATCACCGACGAAACGGTGGGCCGCTGCAGGAGCCAGTTGAGGGCGATTTGCGGAACCGTTTTCCCTGTTTCGGCGGCCACTGCGTCAAGGGCATCGACCACCTTGTACAGATACTCGTCGGCGACCTGCGGGCCGGCCTGGGCGGTCTTGGGCAGTCGGCTCACTGCAGGGGGCGGCTGGCCGCGGCGAATCTTGCCTGTCAGGCGGCCCCAGCCGAGCGGGCTCCAAATCAGCGCGCCGACCTTCTGGTCGATTCCGAGCGGCATCAGTTCCCACTCGTATTCGCGACCAATCAGCGAGTAGTAAACCTGGTGGGCGACAAACCGGGTCCACCCGTAGCGGTCGGCCACTGCAAGTGACTTCATCAGGTGCCAGCCGGAGAAGTTGGAGCAGGCGATGTAGCGTACTTTGCCCTCGCGGACAAAGGTGTTCAGCGTGTCCTGCACCTCGTCAATGGGCGTGAGGGCGTCAAATCCGTGCAGGTGGTAGATGTCCACGTAGTCGGTGCCCAGGCGGCGCAGGCTGCCCTCCAGCGACCGGCGCAGGTGGTAGCGCGACGACCCGATGTCGTTGGGCCCTTCGCCAAAGCGGAAGGTGCATTTGGTGGAGATCAGCGCCCGGTCGCGCTTGCCTTCCAGGGCCTTGCCAAGGATCTCTTCTGACAAGCCCGCCGAGTAGACATCGGCGGTGTCAAAGAGGTTGACGCCGGCCTCAAAACAGATGTCGACGAGGCGGGTGGCCTCGGCAACGTCCGACTCGCCCCAGGCCTTGAAGAAATCGTTGCCGCCGCCAAACGTGCCTGTGCCGAAGCTGAGCGCGGGAACCTTGAGGCCGGAGCCCCCCAAAAGTCGATATTCCATGGCGTTTTGGATGCGGAAGTTGGCTAGAGGATTCAGCTTGGTCGAACTACCAAATGCGCTCAACGCCGTAGCGATCGAAGATCGGGTCGATGCTGATGAGCGGAACTGCCAGTTCCAGAGCCTGCGCAGCCAAAAGGCGGTCAAACGGGTCCCGGTGGTGAAAAGGAAGAAGCCCCGAGCGGATGGCGTGGAGAGGGTGAATCTGCAGAAAAGTGAATTCCTCTTCGCGAAGAACCCGGAGAAAATCCGTGACCAGCACATGCGGCGGCATCTTCCCGGAATTCATTTTGATCGCGATCTCCCAGGGAATGACCGCCGAAATCAACACTTCGTTCTCTGGATCAGCGATCATGCGGTGCCCGGCTTTGCCGAGATTCTCGGGTGCGCCGAGCCACCAGATTGTCGTATGCGTATCGAGCAGGAGCTTCATACGGCCGGATCGTCCGAAACCTTCGCGTCAGCCAGGATGTCGAAGCCGTATTCCCGCAACTCCTCGTCCGTTTCAAGCGGCTTGAAAACGTCGTCGGAGTACTGGCATTGCCCAGCGTACTTGCCGGGAACACGCTGCCGTTTCGTGGGCTTTTCCACCAGCACAAGCTGCACGGCGGGTTTGGCGTCGCGGGAAATCACGACCGTCTTTCCTTCCTCGGCCTCCTGTAGAAGCTGGTCGAGTTGGGCTTTCGCCTGTTGGACGGTGTACGCCATAATTCAAGTATCGGCAGCCTCCATTGAGAAGTCAATATCGATATTGGGGCGCGTCTTTCGATTTTCGCGTCTTCATCCGGGTACCGGGCTTCGCTTCTCCTGACTCAAGCTACCCGCCGAGTCCAAGGTCCTTGCGGGCGAGTTCTCGAAATTCACGCAATAGAAGGAAGTACTTTCCCTTTACTTTTGGGTGACTTACCGATGGTTCGAGGATCAACAGAGTGAATTCAACCCATTTACCTATGGACTTATCGGCTATGGCCGGATAGATGAAAAGTGTATCGCGAAGCGACGCGAGCGAATTCTGGACTATCTTCTCTAAACCCTCTCCGGTTACTTGCCCATCGATCCACCGGGTGATCTCTTTTTCAACTGCGGCAATTTCAGATAGCAGTCCCTTCCACTCCGCCTTCCTTTGATCACGAATCCACTGGGCGTGTTCCGACTTGCGACTCTGAACGAATGACCAAACAGCAATTAGCGTGCCGCCCGAGACGGGGAGAACGTTTTGCATCCACCACTTCCACCAGGGTTCCGGCGCAGCCTGAGTGCATTGCAGCACTACTGGCGCCTGCGCCAGTGTGTCGACGAAAACTCCGAGTATTGAGACGGCATGAGGAATCATCGCTCTCACCTTGTATCCTAAGAAGTTGCCCCAAAGGTTAACACTATGAGCCAAACCCTGAAAGCCGTTCGCGGCACACGTGACTTGCTGCCGCCAGAAACGGCGCTTTGGAACCGGATCGAGGCTACTGCCCGCTCGGTCTTTGCACGCTACAACTTCGGCGAGATCCGCACGCCGGTGTTTGAAGACACCTCGCTCTTTGCCCGCGGCGTGGGCGAGGAGACCGATATTGTCTCCAAAGAGATGTACACCTGGGAGGACCGTGCGCGGGCGCAGTCTGAAAAGACGCAGACCCTGACGCTGCGGCCGGAGAACACAGCCGGCGTGGTGCGCGCTTACATTGAGCACGGGCTGGGCGAGAGCGGGCAGTTGCAGAAGCTCTATTACATTGGCCCGCAGTTCAGGCGCGAGCGGCCACAGAAAGGGCGCTACCGTCAGTTCTCGCAGATCGGCGCAGAGGTGATCGGGCCGCCGTCGGCGGGCAGCGAGAGCCCGCTGCGCGACGCCGAAGTGCTGGAGATGCTGGCCACGCTGCTGGACGAGCTGGGCATTACCGGCTGGACGCTGCACCTGAATTCCGTTGGCTCGGCCGCTGATCGCGCGCGTTATAACGACACGCTACGGGCGGCGCTGGCGCCGGTGGTCGGCCAGATGTGCGTGGATTGCCAGCGCCGCGCCGAGACCAATCCGCTGCGGGTGCTTGACTGCAAGGTTCCGGCCGACCAGCCGATTATCGACACGCTGCCGGTGATTGCCGACTCGCTGGACGAGGCCTCAAAGGCTCACTTTGCCGCGGTGACCGCGGCGCTGGATGCGGCCAGCGTGCCTTACACACGCAACCACCGCCTGGTCCGCGGTCTGGACTACTACACGCGCACCACGTTTGAGTTCACGCATGGCGGCCTGGGGGCGCAGAACGCGCTGCTGGGCGGCGGGCGTTACGACGGGCTGAGCGAGATGATTGGCGGGCCCAAGGCGCCGGGCATCGGCTTTGCCATGGGCGAGGACCGGCTGGTGCTGACCCTGCTGGCTCAGGAGACTGCCCTGGCACAGAAGGCGGACGCGTTCATTGCTCCGCTGGGGGAAGAAATGAACGCTGCCGCGCTGAACCTGGCCCGCGAATTGCGGCACCAGGGGCTGTGGGTGGAGTTGGGCGAAGGCAGCTTTCGGCTGAAGAAATCGTTCGAGGCCGCCGACAAGACTGCACGGCAGATCGTCATTCTGGGCGAAGACGAGCTGAAATCCGGTATTCTGACTGTGAAGAACTTCTCCACCGGCATACAGACCAAGGTTCCTCGCGCGGAGTTGGCTGTCTTTCTATCCAATTGAATTGGCGGCTTGAACAGTCGCCGGATTGAGTTTGTGGTCTCCCACCCTAGCCGCAAAAGCAAATACACGGCGAGGGTGGGGCACCCAACTTTATCTCCAAAACAGACACGCGAATAAAGGACACAGGCAGTGCTCGATTTCTTAGGCAATCTCGAACGGACAGATCTTTGCGGCGAGTTGCGCGCCGCCGACGCTGGCAAGCAAGTGGTGGTCATGGGCTGGGTAAATCGCCGCCGCGATCACGGCAACCTGATCTTTCTCGACCTGCGGGACCGGTCGGGGCTTGCGCAGATTGTGCTGGACAAGGAACTGACGCCCGAAGGCCACTTGAAGGGCGAACAGGTGCGGCCGGAGTATGTGGTGGCCGCAGTGGGCAAAGTACGCCTGCGCGGAGCTGACGCCATCAACCCCAAGATGCCGACCGGCGAGATCGAGATTGAAGCGACGGAACTGCTGGTGCTGAACGATACCCGGCTGGCGCCGTTTTCGCCTTCAGACGAGGCAATCCAGAACGAGGAGACGCGGCTCAAGTACCGCTACGTGGACCTGCGGCGGCCGGAGATGCAGCGCAACTTCAGGCTGCGGCACGACATTACGCTGGCCATTCGCGAGAGCCTCAGCAAGCAGGGGTTTCTTGAGATTGAAACGCCCATCCTGACCAAAAGTACGCCCGAGGGCGCGCGCGATTTCCTGGTTCCGAGCCGGGTGCATCCGGGCGAGTTTTATGCGCTGCCGCAGTCGCCGCAGATCTTCAAGCAGATTCTGATGATCTCCGGCTTCGACCGCTACTTCCAGATTGCGCGCTGCTTCCGCGACGAAGATCAGCGCGCGGACCGGCAGCTTGAGTTCACGCAGGTGGATCTGGAGATGAGTTTTCCGCGGCGGGAGAGCGTGTTTGAAGTGGTTGAGCTGTTTTGCAAGGCGGCCTTTGCCGTGGCCGGCGTTGCGCTGCAAACGCCCTTCCCAAGAATCACGTACGACGAGGCCATGAAGCAGTACGGCACAGACAAGCCCGACTTGCGCCTGCCGGGGCTGACGGATGTGCGTTCTGCGTTCACGGATGCGGACCTGGGCACGCTGCAGATTGACCCGGCGCTGCCGGTGGTGGCGCTGCGCATTCCCAAAGTGGGCGAACTGAGCCGCAAGGAGCGCGAAGAGAACCACCCGACTTTCGATTCAAAAAAGGGCGCGAAGTTTATTGACGATTTCAAGCGCCTGGCCAAGGGATTTCCGGAGGCCGCGGCGAAGGTGCGCGAGCTGGCGGGCGCGGCCGAGGGTGACTTTGTGATCATCGTGGCGGGCGATCCGGCTCACCACATCAAGGCCAGCGACACCAAGTTTCCGGGACGGCTCTCAGAGCGGGAGATCAATGTTTACGCGGCCGCGGGCAACTTCCGCAGCGAGTTGGCCAAGAAATATGCGGAGAAGCACGGGGCGTTTGCCATCACGGAAGCCGCTGTGAACAAGACGGAACCGCTGGCTGGCGCAGCGGGCGTAATGCCCTTCAACCCGATCTGGATTGTCGATTTTCCGATGTTCGAGTACGACCTGGCGGATGCGAAGTGGGTTCCGGCGCATCACCCGTTCACCTCGCCCTACGAGGCGGATATGGCCAACCTGCTGACCGATCCGGCGAGCGTGCGCGCCAACTGCTACGATCTCGCGATGAACGGGCTTGAGCTTGGTTCGGGATCTATCCGAATCCATCGCAAGGACGTGCAGCAGCAGATTTTCCAGTCGCTGGGCATCAGCGACGAGGAAGCGCACCAGCGCTTTGGGTTCTTCCTGGACGCACTGGAGTACGGCACCCCGCCGCATGGCGGCATTGCGCTCGGTCTGGACCGCATCGTGATGCTGCTGGCCGGAGCGCCCAGCCTGCGCGAGGTGATTGCGTTCCCGAAAACGGCCAAGGCCATCGACCTGATGGCCGACGCGCCGACCACTGTGAGCGAGCACCAGTTGAAGGAACTGCACATCCGGGTGGCGCTGAAGAGCTAGGGATAGCGCGGCGATCCGTGGCGCTGGAGATGCACGGTTTTGTCGCACGGCGGGGCTTTTTGGGGCCGAAACGTGCAGTTCGAGATGCGCGGGAATTTTGGTTTTTTGGACAAAATGGATGCGGCTGGAGTTCGTTTGAGGGGATTGGCGGCCGGGTGCCCCAGGTCCCAAAAGCGGGACCTGGGGCACCCGGCCTTTCGTGGCTACGCTTCGCCGCCTTGGTCGGCTTCAGCCGCGAGAGCGAGGCCCGGCTCTTCGACTTCTGCGTCGTCCAAGAGGCCGCGGGGCATTTGCTTGCTGGTACGGATTCCAAGCTGCTTGAGCAACTCGACCTGGCGGATAAGATTGCCGCGGCCTTCGGTTAGTTTCTTCATGGCGTTGGAATAACTCTGGTCGGCGCCGCGCAGGCTTTTGCCTACCGCTTCAAGGTCGCTGACAAAGCCGACAAATTTGTCGTATAACTCGGCGCCGCGATTCATCACGTCCTGCACGCTGCGGGCCTGCAACTCCTGCTGCCAGAGGTTGTCTACGATGCGGATAACGAACAGCAGCGTGGTGGGGCCGACCAACAGCACTTCTTTTTCGTAGGCGTAGCGCCAGAGGGCTTCGTCCTCGTGCAGCGCCTCAAGAAATGCAGGCTCGATGGGAATGAACATGACCACGAAATCGGGCGTCTCGATGGTCTGCAGCTTGTGATAGCTCTTGGCCGCCAACTCGTCCACGTGGCCGCGCACGCTGGCCAGGTGGCGCTTGACGGCGGCCTTGCGCTCTTCTTCTGTGGCGGCGTTCACCGAATCGGTGTAGGCGTTGAGGGAAACCTTGGAGTCGATGATCAGGTGGCGGCCGCCGGGGAGATTGACGATTACGTCGGGTCGCGACTTGCGCTGCCTTTCGTCGGCATCGCCGGGAACGGCGTCAAAGGTCTCCTGCACGCGGAACTGCTCGCCCTCGCGAAGCCCCGCCTTCTCAAGCAGGTTGCGGACAATGAGTTCGCCCCAGTCGCCCTGCGCCTTTGACGAGCCGCGCAGCGCGGTGGTCAGATTGCGCGCTTCAGCGGACAACTGCTGATTGAGCCCGCCCAGCGTGCCGATCAGCGTTTCAAGCTTGGTGACGCCGGTGCTTGATTCGGCCTGCGCCTGCTCCACCTTGGCGCGGAACTCCTTGATCTGGTCGCGCAGGGGCGTGAGCAGATTGCCGAGTTCTTTCTGGCTGCCTTCGGCGAAGCTCTTCGATTTTTTCTCGAGGATCTCGCCTGCGAGGGCTTCAAACTGGTGGGCCAGCGACTGCTTGGCGCTTTCGAGGAGAGCCAGTTTCTCAGCGAGATTTTTACGCTCGTTTTCGAGCTCCGTATTGAGCTCGCCGATTTGCTTGCCCCGGGCGCTGACCAGGTCGGATTCGATTTTGAGCTCCTGCCGCAATCCATCCCGCTCGGCGGCCAAGCGCGCTATGGTCGTCGCCCGCTCGGTAGCCAGGGATTCGTATCCGGCCCGTGCGCTTGAATCGGCAAGGGCCTTTGCCAGTTCAGTACGCGCGCGGGTCAACTCATCGTTCAGCTCAGTGCCGCGCCGCTCCAACTGGGCCTTTTCGGCCTTGGCAGAGGCGCCTCTGAGCCAGAAGCCAACCAGAATCCCAATGAATGCCGCCGCAACTCCGAGAATCAGATCCTGCATGGTTCTTCCCTTTCACCTGCTTCGCCTAATGTACGCCTTTTGGCCTGTGTAATTCCGGGCAGGCGGAGTGCCTTTTGTGGTCCATATTCCCTGCCTGGGACGCCCTGCTCCATCTTCATGTTCCTGCAAGCCTTTACACACCTTGGGTCGCCCGATAGACTTAAAGTTTCCGGGCCATGCGTAATTTTTTGGCGCAACGGTTGTGTTCCCCTGCCATGAGCCGTTATGGTAGGCAGGCGGAGCGCAAGCGGAGATTGCCCCGGACGGATTTGAAAAGTTCTGAACAAAATACGAGGAGAATTACGCATGGCCGTTGAAGAAAAAGTGAAACAGATCATCGTCGAACAGCTGCAGGTGGATGAGGCCGAAGTGACCCCGGGCGCCAGCTTCCAGGAAGACCTGGGAGCGGATTCGCTTGACGTGGTGGAACTGGTAATGCAGTTTGAAGAGGCCTTCGACCTAGAGATTCCCGACGAGGACGCCGAGAAGATCAAGACCGTGAAGGACGCGATCGAATACATTGAGAAAAACGAGAAGAAAGGCGCTAAGTAGCCTGTGACGCGCAGAGTAGTTATCACCGGCCTGGGGCTGGTTTGCGGTGTAGGTAACACCGCTCCTGAGGTGTGGCGGCAGTTGTTGGCCGGCGCCAGCGGTATGGCTCCTATAACGGGGTTCGATACCACTGGCTTCCCGGTGACCTTTGCCGCCGAGGTCAAGAACTTTGACCCTCTCAATTTCGTGGACAAGAAGGAAGCGCGCAAGATGGGGCGCTTCATTCACTTTGCCTATGCCGCCGTACAGGAGGCAATGGGCCAATCGGGCCTGACCATCACACCGGAGAACGAAGACCGGGTGGGCGTCTTTATCGGCTCGGGCATCGGCGGATTTGAAATCATCGAGCGCGAGCACTCAAACCTGCTGGCGGGCGGTCCGCGCAAGATTTCTCCCTTCTTCATTCCCGCGGTGATTGTGAACATGGCGGCCGGGCAGATCAGCATCCGCTATGGCGCCAAGGGGCCAATTTCAGCGACGGCGACAGCATGCGCCACCAGCGCGAATGCTATTGGCGACTCGGTGCGGATGATCATGCACGGCGACGCCGATGCGATGATCGCCGGCGGCGCAGAGGCATCCGTTACTGCGCTTGCGGTGGGCGGTTTCGCAGCCATGCGGGCGCTCAGTAGCCGCAACGACGAGCCTACCCGCGCCAGCCGCCCGTTCGACAAGGACCGCGACGGTTTTGTCATCGGCGAAGGCGCAGGGATTCTCATCCTTGAGGAGTTGGAGTTTGCCAAGGCGCGCGGGGCAAAGATTCTGGCCGAGGTGATTGGCTACGGCATGAGCGCCGACGCCTACCACATGACGGGCATTGCTCCCGAAGGCGCAGGCGCGCAGCGCAGCATGCGGGCGGCGCTGAAAGACGCAGGACTCAAGCCGGAAGATGTGGGCTATGTTAACGCCCACGCCACTTCAACCCCGGCGGGCGACGGCAATGAATCGCGGGCCATTGAGTTGGTGTTTGGCGAGCACGCGCTGACCCACAAGCTCAAGATTTCAGGCACCAAGTCAATGCACGGCCACCTGCTGGGCGGCGCCGGTGGTTTGGAAGCCGGCATTACCGTTCTGGCATTGCAGAACCAGATGCTGCCGCCGACCATCAACCTTGAAAACGTTGACCCGGAATGCAAGCTGGACTACGTGCCGAACAAAGCGATTGCGCACAGCTTCGATGTGGCGCTGTCGAACTCGTTTGGCTTTGGCGGCATCAACGCCACGCTGATTATGCGGCGGTGGGGTAAAGACAGTGATTAGTGGGTAGAGGACGGCGGCGCGCATCGCAAGATGCGCGCCGTTTTGTTTGTGTAGGGATGTGGGATAAATCTCAACTAAAGGCTGCGGCCCAGCCTACGCTGCACAGGATGAGGATTGCCCACCACCCAAAGACGGCAATGTAGCCGGAGTTGCGCTTGACCCCGGCAACGGTGGCGACTCCGATTGACAACAGCACCAGCGTCCAGATGGTGATGATGTCGAGGGAACTGGTGAGAGAATATAGCGCTTTGTTGGCCTCTGCCGCGTTGGGATAGATGAAGGCGGCCAGGTTTGTGGGAGCGAAGTTCTTGATATTGAACTGCTCGGCCGGAGCGCCCATGTAGAGGACAAGGGTACCCAAGAGTGTCTTGATGATGGATGGCAGGCTGGCGAACATCCAGACTGTAAAGATGCCGCCATAGGTAGCCTTGCCGCCAAAAACAAAGTTGATGGTGCCCAGAAGGACGAAGGACATTACGGCGAGCCCGCCCAGCACGAACAGTGGATTGACGATGAAGACCCCTTCGGTTACATAGACGGAGATCTTCACTTGCGTTTCGCGCTGATCGGGCGGCGCCTGCGCCAGCCGTTCCTCGGCTTTCGGGTCAAGTTTTATCTGGTTGTCTACGACGGTCTGCATGCCAACCTTAGAATAGATGGCGGCAAAGAAGATGTAGCCGACCAGGGCAATGATGATGAAAGGCAACCACCAGCTTCTGTTGCCCTTCTTGATGTCTTCAAAGGTCTTCGACGGCTCTGAAAAGATGTTCGTAACGCGCTGCCGTTCGGTCAGGCGAGGGACCGCCTCCCCCGCTGCTTGAACTCCCATATCGCTCATGATTTCGCCTCGGCAAGCCTCTTTCGGCTTTGCCCGCGATTGTAACCTTGAAATGAGCAAACTGCACAATCAATTTATTTTCAGGTGTGGTTTGCTGGGGCGGCCGGCGAGGGTTGCGGCTCCCTGGAGGGGGTCGGCCTCCGAGGGCACGTAGCTTTTGTAGACGGTGATGTGAAAGCAGGACTGGTGGAACTCTTCTTCAACGTCGATTTTGCCCGCTTTCTGGAGCGGCAAGAGCCAGTGCCTGAGCCAGCCCAACTGCTGCCGGCTCAGGCCCTGCTTGGCAAGGTCGATGGTGGCGCCTGTAACGTGAGGGCTGACAACGTCGCCTTCGGCGGCGGCGGCGTTGCTGTTGATTCCGATAAGCCGCTTCTGGTATTCGACGGTACGCACCGCCGAGGTGACTTCAAGAGGGGAGTGAAAAACGGCTGCGTGGGCGCGCGCGAGGTCTGATAAGAAGCTGGCGGTCCAGGGGCGGCAATAGCGGCGGTCGGCGGGAAGATTCTGATTGACGGCGAGTTTTTGCGAAGCGGGGAGCGGGACCAGCATTCCGCGGGTAATGCGGTCGGCCAGGTCCTTGTCGTCTTCAATGCGCTCCAGATTGTCGCCTTCGGTTTTGTCGTTCTGGCGGGCGAGCGAATCAAACGACCCGCGCAAGGCAGCCGGCATGGGCGCTCGGGTGAGCGAGATGGTTCTTGTTGTCGCCGGGCCTATGGAGGCGCTTCGCGCGCCATGACGATGGGAGACTGCGCGACGCATGGGGAGCGCAGGGCGCTGTCTTCTCATTGCCAGCCGGCCTTTTGCGGCGGATTGCCTGCGGACTGGCACAGCAGATTGTCTGGGAGACTGGTGGAGTGCAGAGTGGGCCTTGGGAGGCGCCAGATGAGAGAGGGCCTTGCGCGAGCCGGTAGCGTGGGCCTTCACGGTGTGAGCCGGCAGGCCGTTGGCTGAAACAAGCGAGAGTGCAGCCAGCACTACGACGATGAATGCATTCCGGTGCACGAGAGGTGTGCGGAGAATCGTGAGCAACTTCAGTGTAGCGCGGGCGCAATTTCGCTCCTAGTGCCCGGCAGGGTGCAAGATGGTCTGATAACTAGAATCGGGGCACTAAGCCGTTCACTTCTGCGTACATGCAAACAGGCATCTAAGCCTCTACAATGGTTCGGTCCAACAAACAAGGAGTCTTGAACGCTGTGACGATTGCGAAGAAATGGCTGTGGGTGGTGGTTGTTGTTCTTTTGGTGTTGCAGGTAGCGCAGGTGCTGTTCGTGGTTCATCGCGCATCGCCAACATGGGATGAGGGCGACCACATGTTCGCCGCTTATATGATGGCGCACACGGGCGATTACGGGCTGAACCCGGAACATCCGCCGCTGGTGAAGTTCCTTGCGGCGCTGCCGCTTATCGGGCGGGACCTTTGGGTTCCCACGATGCAGAATCGCGACTTCAAGGTTGAAGCGTACATGTGCGGCCGCGACTGGCTGGCTCGCAATGACGGCGACCGCAACCAGTTGGTGTTTCAAATGCGGCTTGCGGCCGGGCTGCTGGCGCTGGCCTTCACGCTGACTGTTTTTTTTGCAGCACGCGAATGGTTTGGCGATTGGGCCGGGCTGGTTGCGCTGACGCTAGCGGTTTTTGATCCCACCATAGTGGCCCACTCCGCGCTGGTGACCACCGACATCGCCGTCTCGCTGTTCTTTCTGGCCAGCGTTTACGCCTTCTATCGCTACGTGAAGCAGCCTACGGTTCCGCGCCTTCTGCTGGCCGGGGTGGTGGCTGGACTGCTGCTGGCTGCCAAGCACTCGGGAATCCTGCTGGCGCCGATGCTGGTGCTGCTGATTGGCTGGGAATTGATCGTTGCGCCAAAGGGCACGCGCAGGCGGCTGGCTCTGCGGCTGAGCGGCGCATTTGCGGCCATTGTTGTTATCGGTGTTGCGGTGCTGTGGGCTTTCTATGGCTTCCGCTACGCCGCACGCCCGGCTGGCCTGGTGCTGAGCACTTCGCTGGCCGACTACGTTCGACCGCTGAGCCACTTCAACGCGGCGGCCATCATGGCCATTGCCCACTGGCACCTGCTGCCCGAGTCGTACCTGATGGGCCTGGTGGACGTGAAGCGCATGGCACAGTACTATCCCACATTCATTTTCGGCAAGGTGCTGAGCCACGGCGTGTGGTGGTACTTCCCTGTCGTGATTCTGGTGAAGGCCACGCTGGGCCTGCTGGCGCTGACCGCGCTCTCATTCTTCGCCATCTTCACCGGCGCACTGCGCAAGGGCCGCGAACTGGCCTACCTGCTGGTGCCAGCGTTCTTCTACCTGGCTGTGGCAATTGCCGCGGGCATGGACATCGGTGCGCGGCACCTGATGCCTGCCCTCACCTTTGTTTTCATCCTGGCGGCCGCGGGCATCACGGCCCTGGCGGCCAAGAACAAGCGCTGGGCCTGGATTGGGGGCGCGCTCATCCTGGCCCACGTGGTTTCGGCGCTGGTGGTTTATCCAAATTCAATGGCATACGCCAACGAGGCATGGGGCGGACCGAAGAACACGCATAAACTGCTGAGCGACGCCAACGTGGATTGGGCGCAACAGCTTTACCAGGTAAAGGCGTGGCAGGACAGGCATCCCGGTGAGGAATGCTGGTTCTCGTATTTTGCTTACCCGGTGCTCGATCCGGCTGTGTATGGCATTCTCTGCCACCCGCTGCCCAATGCCATTACCGGCTGGATCGGCGGGGCAGAAAACACTGCACCGGTGGCGACTGGCAGCGTGCTGCTGAGCGCCGGCGATTTGAGCGGCTGCGAGTGGCCTTCAAATCGCGTGAATCCGGTGGCGCAATTTCAGTCGCTCGAGCCAACTGAATCCATCGATGACGCGGTGTTCGTTTATCACGGC